>JGI24021J15306_10009781_pt1 | contig 11859 bp, 6 predicted proteins | sample Ectturendosymbi1_FD_15306 | JGI IMG/M metagenome (IMG submission 15306)
GACGCGCCAAATCTTCTAGTCTGCACAAAGCTCTGCAAGAAAAGTGGCGCATGTGGGACTGAAAGGGTTGAACTCCCTCGTATGCAATGACAGATTAAACTGCCAGTTGTGACTCTGGCACTTGGGAGTTGTTATGAAAGAGTTGAAAACAGTTTGAGTAATCTAAGTTTTGCTTCATTTAATGCACCTTATAAGCCGGTGCGCCTTACGTATGAAAAAAGCAGCTAGCATTCAATTTTTGATACTGCGATGAATCCAGTTTGCCTTATGGTCCGAAAATACGGTACTGGAAACAGCAATTGACTTAGCCATTTTATTTTTGGTATGCAGCAAGTTATATCGATGATACAAAGTTGATGTTTTTGAAAACATGATCTGAATGGACAGTTTTGCATTATTACTGTTTAAGCCAAAATTAAGAATGTTGTATGATTATATGGAGGTTGACTGCAGAAAATGTGAACAATAGCTGTAGCCTGAGCTGTTACAAAAAAAATATGTTTTGAAAATTTTGCATGGACAATGCTTGATAAAATATTACTTTGTTAGTAATTATTTATGTGTTTAATGTGTTGTCATATTTATGTTCTTTAGGCTTTTAGATCCTTGGGCTATTGAGCTTCTTGTTAATGCAGGGTTGGCCAAACTTTTTGACCCAAGGGCCAAATTTGTGACTGCCTGGCCGCTGGAGGGCTGGATTCAGAGCTATTTACATAGTCTGTTCAAAAAGATTTAAAAAAAATGTATCATAGTACAATAATAACAATAAAATTACACCATTTTATTAATACTTTTATAGTGCTGCTTGCAGCTAAGTTCTGCTGCGGTAGACAAGTCAATAAGAGACAGACAGCAGCCAATGCTGTTGCCCTGTCCACAGTCAGAAATGTAGTTCTTGAAAAAATGTGCAAGATATTTGGGGTCTGAATTAGACTGGTCGGCAGGCCAGATGTGGCCCAGATCTGGCTGTAGTTTAACCACCCCTATGCTGATGATTTGTTAAGAAATCAGGGCTTTAAAAAAAAAGAGTAAGTTGCCATGGAATATAATTTGTCTGTACAAATAGCTTGAAACACTTTGGTTACATTTTGATCTTGTTTTGTACAAGCACATGATAGTATTAATAAAATTTTAATGCTGTTTTAACTTTTGCTCTTTGACTGTCAGCTTGATCGACATTTCACCTGGTTACCTTCTGTTTTGGTGTTGCAATTAGCCTGAAATCACAGGCTGGAAAAACAAGTGCATAAATGCTTTTAGGCTGTTAAAATTTTGTAGTGTGAAGAAATATGGCACATGCATGGAATTTGGTGGACAACACTCAGGCTTGTTTCTCTGGGACCTCTTGCTTATCTAAAATTGAGTTATTTCACTGGAATCACAAACATTATAATAAATACGTGGGATCATAGTGGCATACCAGTATTTTGTTGATAAATATTGATGTTTAGGTATGTTTATTTTTTGATGTGGATGCAAAACAAGTGACTAGTGAAATTTAATTTGATTTATATGGTTCGGGGGTTCCCAACGTTTTCACGTTCTCATACCACTTAGGCACGCCATATTGTGTCAACATGTACCACTTCTTCCAGAACAACTAACTGGTTCGAATCTTATTTTTTACAGAAGAATAATCTACATTAGAATAACAATAAAAGTCCACAACTAAATTTAATAAGATATTTGTTTTTTTTTGCTTTCCACCAAGTGGTTGATGCGTGGCATAAATTTGCTAACAGCATGTCGAAAGTCATAATGTTGCGATACAATAGGAATAGCACGCTAGAGGAAAATTTATTTATTTAGAAACAAAGCCCGATACTTTGAAAAAATGGAAGTTACTTGTGTACCACCTGGAAGACCTTCGCATACAACCGGTTGGGAACCCCTGATATAGTTGAACAACTGGACACTAGTCTGTATATACCATTTATTCTGAAGCCTGTTGTTCTGTGTTTCTTTCCAATAGAATGGTATTTATCAACAACAGTAATAAGCTTCAAGCTGATTGGTTAGCAACTGCTAATCCTTTTTACGACATATTAACAAATGAGAGAGAGAGTTTATTGGCGCAAACATTAAACAATTTCATGCAAAAATAAATTTAAGGTGTTGGGACACTGAAAAAAAACCTGTAAAACAGGTGTCTTGTCGGGCATCCCTCAACAGTTTCATAAATTTCTATCGTGGTTTAAAGTTGATGGCTGAATTATTGTGAATTTAATAATTTTATATTTTTGAAGAGATTGCAGTCTGCTGGGTGATCAACACAGTTGCGCGGGAATGCTGGGTCACAACTGGTATCTATCATGGTTTTCAAATATTTACCATTCATACTGTTTTTGTATTGCTTTTTCATGTTTGGAAAGTCGCAACATCATAATTTAGGAGCATTGCTGAAAATGCTGCTTCTGTCTAAAACTACTGTAGTGCAAACTGTTTTCTAAATATGTGGCATGGTCACCCAGTTTAAAAAAAAACTGATAAGCCTGTATGTTCATACTTGCAATTCCCCTATACTTTTTTAGTTTTGACAATGTAGCTAGTGTTGTTGAAAGTGTTATTCAATCAGAAAATAAAATGCAATGAACTTTAGAAAAAATACCATGTGCTCCTTACATGCAAAAGCAATTTTTTAATTTTTTGCCAGAAAAGAACAAAGCATGCAGTTAGAAAGAAAAAGGAAACTTCACCTGTGGAAGTCAGTTTTAACTTTTTGCAATTTTATTAGAAGTCATTGATAAAAAAATTGTGTTGTTTGATAAAAAAATACACCAGAATATGCCATCTGCTGGTTGGGTTCTTCATCATTCACGAGTGTTGTCAACTAACCAGTGTGCTGTATGTGGTGAATGTTGCAGATAGTGATGTGGCACAGGTCTCATGATGTCTTTTTGCAACTAATACTTGTTTGACTAGGGCAGGGATTGGCAACTTCTAACGAAAGCAGGGTTGTTGTAAAAAAACTCGACCCAAAAAAACCCACAAGGGTTTTTCAAAAAAGCCCATTTAAAAAAAACAAGAAAAACCCACTCTTTACTTTTCCTTTACAAATCCACTTAAGAAGTAAAAAATAAAACAAGCAGGATACTCATACAGTCATTTGTAATTGTTTTTTCACTCAAACAAACAGCAACGAAATTTAAAGGACTTGAAAAAAAAGAGAAGAATAAATCGAACAGTTTGAGTAAATTGTAATGGTTGTCTTCTTCAGCTCTGCACAATCGGTATATTTTAACCAATTTTTCTGCCTTCTCTACATCTAAACTTTTTCTGATTTTGGAACATACCAAATCATATATTGAAAAAATACACTCTATAGATGCTGAACTAGCAGGGCATGCACGTAAACCTGACATGAAACTGCAGACTTTGTGTTGGAGTGGTTTTTCTCTGTTTGCTGTGCACATGCTTGCCAAGCCTTACCATTTAGGAGTGAACTGACCAACAGCACATTGTGAAATCAAAGATGGGGTACATTTCTTTACCCTCAATTTTGAAAGCCATAATAGGTATAACAAGTTATTATTGTGTAATTCTGAAAATAGTGATATTGCATGATGGATAAAAATGATTCAGAATGGGGTTTTTATGTTTTCTTTGAAAAAAGAACAAAATCTTGCTTCTTTTCAAAAAATCCTGTTTTTTTTAAAAACATTTCTTTCTCAACCCTGAATAAAAGAGCCTTCCCTGAATAAAAGGTTTTTTTTTCTCAACCCTGAATAAAAGAGCCTCAGCTTTATCGTCCAGCAGATATATGACCAGTGGAGCCACAAAACGTTGATACTGTTTTATTTTTCATGGGACTTCACAGGGCATTGGCTAAATTGTAATCAACTTATTTCTAACAATTATAAAATACAAATTTAAAATTCCAAGTTTTGCCAAATCCAGAGAGCAATTTTAGAGGATCTAAATAGCTGCTGGTTGCTGGGCTAGGGCATTGCATTGTCGTGCTGGCATGTTATAAGTTTATAACACTTGGCCCTAAAGGAGGAAATTTTGACAATCAGTAATGTGGAGTGATGTTGTTCAGGGCTGCCCCTGAGCTGATTGGATGCTGGATGAGTAACACTGACATGCCACCTTGTTTAGGTATGGTGGTATTTTAAACCAAACATTAAAAAACAAAGGTACAAATGTTTCAAGGAAAGCAGAGTTTGCAGATGGCAATGCATAATGTAACTTTGCACAGATGGGCTTGATAAAAAGCTACCTTACTCCCTTTTTTTCTGAGTTATTTTGTGCCTAAACATCTTGACTGAAAAGGATACGCTTCTGGATTCAATTTCAACTGCATAGCATGCAAAATCACAAGTAACAATATTGGTTCAATGATGTTTTTTTGTGAATAACAAAAAATTGGAAGGTACAATACATGTTACTCATTTGTGCAATGTGTAACCATGGTGAGGGTGCTTTAAGATGTTTCAAGCAGGTTTTATGGTGTAAAAGGATATACATCGACATGGAAATGCCAGTCCATCATGTTTATGGTATGATGTGCATGATTTTCTCTGTTGTTATGTGCATGATTTTTTGCTAAAAATTATTATAATACTAAATTTTAACAAGCATGTCATTGTTACTACAAAATAAAAACAACTTGATTCCCTTGTAAGTTATTTTCATTGCAAGAAACATGTGCAAATGTATGTTTCTGCTCTTATTTAGTTACAGGTGAGACTCAATCTTCTTTGTTTCCATTAACAGCTGTATTAAAATTACAGAAGAGCTAGTTTTCACATTTCACTGACTACTGCAAAACCAGGATTTTTCTTAATTGAACAAAAATATCTTATTAAATGTAACAAATCATGTTGCAGATCATTAACCAAGTGACATTGTTATCATCCACTTTCAAGAAGTGATATATTCCAGGAATTTTCGTTGCTACTGCTAAATTTGTCACAATCTTATATATGTGAATAAAATGTATATCTAAGCTTTAGTCTGAAATTTTCTTTACCTTCTTAACACACTTTTTTATTGCTTGCCAGTCCAGTAGATAAAAAGTTTGTTGTTTTTACATATCCATCATTTTGCAGACCTTTGTGTAAATGATCAAGATTTTTTAAACAATTTCTACAAAAACTCCAAATTATAAATGGAAGAAATACATTTGCTCAGGTGCCCACTGGCATTTCTTGTTTGAACTGACTAGACACATTACTAAAAATTGTAAATCATACATGAGGTCAGCGATACATTAAGAATGTTGTAGCCCCTAATCTTACGCAGTCCTGTATAATTTGCTCTACCACTTATTCACATGTTTCATTCTCATTTACTTTTTGCAGACTTAAATAAGGGTTGGATATGGGCCCACTAAAATACTTGCAATTTGGCCCTACGGTTCCTAGAACTGGCCCTGGTATTGCATGTTGAATTAGTATCACCAACCATGATATGCTTTTTATTGCACTGGCTATTAGCTGTTCCTGTTTTTCTTCATTATTAGACTCTTTTGTTGTTTTATCTGTGTGTAACATCACTTACTCCATGCTGTTGGTTTTGAAAATTTCACATAGCACCAAACATACCTCCCCTGAAAATGTGAATATCACTGTTGAAATAGCTTAAATGCTGAAGTTAGCCATTCAAAACACAAATCTTAGCATGGTTTCTGTCATTCGAAGCAGTGCCTTATGACATCTGCTGCCAGATTATGCTCTACACAAAAGTTTTCTGCAAACATCTACATCACAATTGAAATAGTGGTGCATTTTAGCATAGTGTCACAATGTTTTAAGACAGTTATTCCCAGTAACAAAAATTATGGGAAAGGACAGTTCATTTCAAAACTGTGAATACCCGGATTTTTCTGTCAGGTGTAGCATTGTTAGTTCTTTGTGGCTTCCCAGGTATAATTACACAGTGTGAGTTTGATAAACAAAAGGACAGCAGCTGGTTTAGTTACAAGAAAACTCTGCAGCAAGCAGTGTGGTGTTGCTGTTTTTAATGATTTTTATGCGCAGGACCCAATGAAATGTTTGACTGTAGCCGTTCTAACCAGCAACACTCCATCTCATGCATACACAGCATGTTGTTTCGCAAGTCTTCTAAACGTATCGCTGTGCCTTCTTGAGTTTGCTTTTTGTTCCTGACGGAGTCTGGGCTTAATTGTGACATACTCTAACTTACGTATTTCGCATTCACACTTACGTATTTCGCATTCACTTTGATTGTGATGGACCACAGGCGAAAACCTTTTGCACATGTTCACTAGTTTCACCACCCTTTGTTTTGAGTGTTGTGTTTGTGTTTTTGATAGCCACGACAATCATCAGCGTAACTTGCATTCCGTCTCAGTTTCATAACGATGTTTTATGAAAATGCTGAAGTCTTAAATTTGGAGTTCAGATTTTTTGCGTTGCTTTTATTCTATTTTTTTGGTGGCTTTTCTCAGGTCTCTGGCATTGTTGTGGTCGGTTCGTTGCGAGCGTGAGAAAATCCAACTTGTAATTCAGGAAGTGTTACATCCTGTATTTACTGGATTTCAGAAGCACTTCAGAGTGCGTCACCTTGTTATGGTTCTTGCAGCGTGCTGCCTGGCGCGCGACTGTCTTTTCAGCTATCTCCTTGTGTAATGAGACCAGAAATAAGATAGACGCGGTCGACACGTCTCGCTTCACGGGCAGTGTAACCTTGATGTTGCACTTGAGGAGCGTGATATTGGTCGTACGTTAGTGAAAATTCAGTTGCTGACGCTTAAACTGTGCGTCAAACCTATTTTCGATGCTTGGACGGAAAAAGCTTTTTCTAAGTCTGTCTCATTCCCGCTGCTCAACGCTTTTAGTGCTCGGTCGTGTGAAACAAGCGACTCACCTTCTTTGTCCATAGTAGCATTGGTCGAGGAAACACGAATGCGGGTAAATATCGGCCGCGTAAAAATACATGTGGCTGATTTAGCCACAGATATTTTCCCTCAACACCTGACCACATTTGCAGCATGCATAAGTGTACGATCGCCATCGAACCCCAGTGGCGCGTACGCTTGAATAATCCGGAACCGAATTCCTTTCCTCGCGAGGTTCGACGTCAGAACGTTGCTGCAAATAACGCTACGCTTATTGCGGCACCAGATAATGGAGTGAAGTGCTGAATAAAGAGGTGGTGCGGGTCTCTGTCGACAGCAATGCAGTGCAGGGAAGCTGCACTTCAGTTGAAAGCCCAAAAAGCATCATAAAATCATGCGGGTTGAAGGTCGCAATGAAATTATTCCCTTGCTTGGCTTCATGCACAAGCGAATTAAACAAAACTTAACAGAATTTTGCATTTGTCAGAGTTTTCATATTTTCAGTTTTTTTTTGTAAGTGGTGTTCTACCAACAAAATTTTCGTTCGTCATTTTGTTCTGCAGTTGCGGTGGTTACGTAAATACGAGCGTTGACCCGCATCCGTGTCTGCTGTTTTCATATTTGCGGGATAAATTTGAAACATATACAGCGCGTCGCTCCAATTGCTCACTGCTTTTTCATGTTTTGTGTAAAGCTCCCTGTTAACCTGGGCGATATTCTTATCCTGATAGCTTTGTTTGCAGTGATTATCTGTGGCTGAATGAATGAAATTTATTTATTTTGCAGACCACAAGGTCTCAGTGACGCCTCTTGTTGGTTAACGGCGGACAGAACGAAATGATGATTAGCGTGATTCATGTTTATAAATAGGTGTTGCAAGCACTGAAGTTTAAAGTAAAACAATTCACTGGACAGTTTTCGCAGAATAGTTGTGACATATACGCAACTTGGTGAAGTACCAAACATGCAAGGTACGAAAAAACACGAGACGCGAAAATTATACCAAGATCTCAACATTATCTAGACTTCAGTCTTCGTTGTTGGGTCGTAGTCGCATGTCTGAAACAAAAGCGTAGCGTTTGTCAAGCTCTACTTACCACACCATCTTCCCCCAATAATATCATTAAATGTTGCTTGATGCCTGAATTTGTATCAGCTCAAACTCCAATTGAAATTGTTGGTAAGCCGTTGAACGCAGGCATTGAACCAGTCCCCAACTTGTGGTCTCGGCTTTCATTTGGTTCCTTTTTTCGCTGAAGTCAAAGCGTAGCGTGACGTGCGTTGTAGGTTGCTTGTCTGTATTTACGTCGCCTTTTCTCGTTAAACACAAATCACGCTCATTGTGAAACCGAGTGGCATGTCACCGTAATATATGTCGCGCTACCGCTTCATACTACTCTCTGAAACAATATTTTCGAGATCAAGAACACAAGTGTGAATAACGATGATGAATATCTTGTGCGATACGTCACACACCAAACCAATATTGCATAAAACATTATATAGAATCAGAAATGGTTGCTGACAAGATAGAAGCGGTGATAATAATTTTTACCACGAAGTATACGTGAAACTCTGGTGGCATTGTTATCTTTTAAGCACCCTTAGCGTTCGCTCAGATTTAAGGCGGGGTTTTGCCGCGTAACGAACCATGTTAGTGCCACCATTCAAAGCACGGTCTGGTGGTGTGCGACATAAGCAGGGAGAAATGTGCTTGGCTAGCGCTGGCATCCATGAACAGCAGTGGTCTGGTGACCGCGGGCGATCACGGGAGTGTCGCTTTTTTTAAACTGTTGCCAACTATGATCAGCTAAACCCGTTTAGATCGGTTATTCACCTGACGCAGCATGGTGATGCGACGCAGTGACGGATCCGTTTTTGTTTCGTGACAGCGACGTGGCGTTTGATCTTCGTGTCTTGCTTCCTCAAACTTCATTGCAGAGCCAGGTTTCAAGTTTTGAGAAACTGCTTTCTGTCGAGTCTGCCCAAGGTTGTCCGCTGTTGTTGAGATTTTTCGAAAATATGTTCGTTCATTTCACGTTGTCACAGGCCCGCCGTATGGCATATTTAATTCCATCTCAATGCTGCGAAGCCGAAAACCTTGAGTGCATTTTTTATATAATGCTTGTCTTCTGCCACACTTCAGTGTTCAGCAAGTCTCAGAATCCGTTTCGTAGTGTGACTTGTGAAACTTCTAAATTGAACTGATTGTTTATCATGTGACCAACGATGATTCCGTTATTGAACGTCCCGTTGACATTCGCCAAACTCGACTGGGCTGCATTGTCAGCGTTAGAGCAGGCGTGGCATGTTTACTTTGTGGCGGCCATCGCTCAATGATTCTGACAACTTTCATCTGTGTAACTTGCTCGTTCGAATCGCAGTGAGCACTAGAACGCTGAGCGCGCGTTAGACAAGGAAATAACCGCTGTTTGACCGATTTCGCAAAACTGTTGAACGCGGTGACGTGTGGCTGAAAATTTTACTAGTTTTTCTGCCTTCTGGAAATAGCCCTCTGCTTTCAAGAAGACCTAATCGCAATCATTGTGCCCTTGCCCGTGCTTCTACAGCTCAGACCAAGGTGGTGTGTATGTGGGAAGGCTTTGTGGTATTCGTACGACAAAGTCAGCGATTATGTTGTCAAATGTCGCGTTAGCTCATCCTGTAAACTTGTAACCATTATTGTTAACCATTTTTACTGCGTCATTTCCATTCGTCACTCTGAAGTCTGTGACGTCGACAAGAAAACGATGTTTGCGCGTTAAAACTTGTCCAAGCGGCTCACTATCACGAGTGTCATGTGGACGCGAATAGCGTCACTGTACCGTTCCGCGCCAATAGTCGCAAGCGAAAAGAAGTGGCTTAACGCATTGGACTTGCCCGAAGCCTAACCTAGCACAGGCCGCGACTTTTCAGCAACAAGCAGGGCTGTTCTCGAGTGACTTCCAGTTTGTGAGGTGTGCATGGGAGTTTAACTACTGCTTGCTTTAAGTTTTGCTGAGGAACCGGAAATAGTTCGGTGATGAACAAAGCTTTGTTTTGTCGCGTAGAAGGTTCGTCATGAACAGCGCATTCAGCACGCCTGTGGTTCTGCAGCGGCCTTATCAGTGGTTCCTAGAAGTTTCCTGTGAAGCTCAGGGCGTTCAGTGAGATGATACAGGGCGTTTATCGTTGTTCAAGTTGCCAGGTTCTGTCGCGAACTTCAGGAAAACAAGTGGTGGGTGTTGTACCACAGAATTTTTTTGGGGCAGAAGTTTTTTCGCCGTTGCCGGGTAGGGCATCGCGAAGGTATGCTAGAGCACACATGCGTGATTTTCTTTTTCTGCACTCATCCTACACTCAGTTTAAAAATAAGCGTAGCAAGTATCGCACAATGAAATAGAAGAATGGGATTCGTACCAACTTTTTGAGAAAAGCACGTTTTATCACAGACAGGTGTAGACGATCCTGTTTCGCTCTAGATAAATTTTCTTTACCTACAATTCACTTTCATATATGCTAATTTTCGTTCTGATGTCCCAAGGTGTTTCAATATAATGAAACAAATGTACTTGTGTTTTTTGTTTAATCTTACCCAATCCTTTTTGTCAACACTCTCGAATACCAAATGGTTGCACTTGTCACTCAAAACTCGCAGTGAACAAAACACCTAGAAGAGCAAATTAAAGTCGAAATTACAATTATTTGTCTAAGAAAGTGGTTCTCAACCTTTGTGAAGTGTTGTACCTTTTGGGTAAAATTTTAGTCTCTCAAGTACCCCTTGACTGTAATGACGAGCATAATAATAGCATAATAGAAATGTACCTTAGAAAAGTATAATTCTGTACTTATCCGTTAAAATTTCTTTATGAAAATAATTCGTGCACCCTTTGGAGCACCTTTGCGTGCCCCATTTTGAGAACCACTGGGCTGAGGTCACTCATCATGCTGAAAACATCCGTTTGTTGGGTCAGCTNCATTACCAAAAAATCCATCAGTCGCGGCATGCAAGTAAAGCAAACCAACGCTCGTTTAAAACGAGGTATGGTAGATTTGTTCNTATGTGAAGTCTGTATTACTCGTCATCACCGAAAAGCGTCAAAGCCAGTGGAAACGCTCATAGCGACAAGCATGCAATCTATTTGGCAGCGAAGGATGAAGTCAGCTGTGCTGGCTGGAGAAAACCGACGTTTTTCCACTTGGGGTTCATGTGTAGGCTGGTCATTTGTTGGTGATACAACATATTGATCAAGGCAAAGTGTGCTGGAGGGGCACTTAGAAAGGTTCGTGTAGTCCAGGCCATTTTAACTAGGTTTTTGGACCAAAAGTTTTGATGAAGTTTAAGCAATTTGTGGAAGCACTGGGCATGCGCAAAAGAGTTCGCGTTTGGAGTGAACCCAAGACAACAGTAGCTAGGGAACCATTACAATTGCTATTATGTTTATGAAAAAGCATTTTTCCGTCAAGAGGAGCACACAGCAAATCAAAGTTGAAGTGTGCGTCTCGTGCTCCTGTGCATGGATGCATGTTTGGATTAATGTCACAACTGTTGTTTTTTATCGGCGTAATTGCGTTTTGCCCAGAAAACAGAACGAGTTGCCGGGGTCAGGGCTCTCAACCTTTCAACATAATGCTCTTTACCGTTCATTACGGTCTCTAATTCTATCAGAGAAACCTCTTGAAAATGATTATAACCTGCACCGTTCGTTGAGCGCGGGCCACCAAGGCTGATAGGCTGGTTTCGAATCCCATTCCGGTCATACCGAAGACTTAGAAAACGGTATTTTTTATTTGCGGCCTGTCCAGCCCCATGCTCGGCGTCGATGGGTCGGTGCAAGGAAACGGTACACGCGCGGTGCTGCCATTGACTCGCCACCAGTGCAACAATTACTGCGAATGCAGCCGCGTGGCCCACGGCCCAAGCAGCGGAAAAGGGCGCCACGGACCACTCGTGGCACTCTGAAAGGAATGAAAAAAACGAGTATTAGTGTTTTTTAACCTATATTTTAAAACATTTTGACCGAAATGACAATCTTTTTCGGTCATTTCAAAAATGTTTCGGTCTACGACCGAAAAAA
>JGI24021J15306_10009783_pt1 | contig 11858 bp, 9 predicted proteins | sample Ectturendosymbi1_FD_15306 | JGI IMG/M metagenome (IMG submission 15306)
CTAAATGAGGACTTATAAGTAACCCGAGGGTCGCATCATGACGCTGACGCAACAATGGCGGTACCTGAACCTTACTAGAAACAGCTTTTGCATCTTATTTCCTGCGAGAGGTATCATGAGTTATAAGCAAATCATTTCTGGCCGTCTCTACGTTCGTTTAAAAGGAACTTGTTCACTCGCTGGCCGAGCACTTTCAAGCACCGGTGAATAAAGTAAATAACATAAATGTTAACTATTTGAAAATTTCCAAAAATACCGGGAGCCGCACAAAATGTTCTTGCGGGCCAAATGTGGCCCGCGGGCCTCGTGTTTGAGACCCCTGATTTAACCAGTGAAATGTACAAAAAAAGTTTCAGCGTGGCAGGACGTCATGGCAACTGCGTATAGGTTGAGAACATACAGCAGTGGTTCCCAAACTGGGAGTAAATTACCCCCCGGGGGTAATATGCGGTTCTTCTGGGGGTAACGCGGAACCAAAACCACAATGTTGTTCTGTACTATGAGCGATCACTGGAAAAGAAATTTTCGACAGGAAATGCGAAAAGTTTTTATTGGTGGGTAATAAGACATAATCGCTGCCTTGATTAGGGTAACGGTTCGAACAAGTTTGGGAAGCACTGACATACAGCATCACATGCAACCCTACCTTCAACTACTCTGCCTTCCGAATCGGTCTTGGCAGCTTTAATGGTTTGCATGAGCGCGTCTTCAGGAAGGTAGATTTCGAAACAATGCTGCAATAACAAAGAACTTTGTGACGTAATACGACAAACAACAGCACATCGCAAGTCACGTGATCTACCGGCTTTCGTTGGTCAGCCATCTCTTTCACTTGGAGGTTCTCCAAAGGTATGATGCCTTTTGGCTCCTTGTCCTGCAACAAACATACCGTGTTACGTCACAACCGTCATTGTTACCAGGTTCTTTTTGAAATGTTTGACTTTGATGGTCGCTGAGACATTTTGGGCGACCGCAACTATATCCGCTACACACCGAGATGGTGGTGAAGTAAAGGTTTTTGTGTATGTTGATGGTGGTTTGAGCATGGAGGTTCAACTGCATTCTGGCAGAGTGTTGGAAAAATTTGAGGCTTTTCGGTCTTTCAAAACGCCTTAAAATGCACTGACTGTTACAATAATTTATTGGTTATTACAACACCAAGACAGGTTTGATGCTGAACCAGTTCGATTTCGAACGAGACCTCGTACATGGTTCGACTTCACTGACAAAACAAATAACTTTTCGTCCACTGCACTGTACACACATTTCTTGCTCGTATTTTTCTTCCATCGATGTTTTCCATTTGTCTTTTCGAGTTTTAATAGAAACTTATTTATTCGGAAACGTGGATGACTGTGGGATTCAAATAAAATCAGAATATTTCTAAAACTTATAGAAATATTTTATGGCGAGGCGTTCCATTCAGTGAGTCACCGTGGTCACGTGACCACATCATGTCAAAGGTCATCAGGTTCCTGCTCAGCGCAATGACCAGGGACGGATCGATGTGAAAATATCTACTGAGTCCGAAGCTCCAAGTGATCAACTTCCAGTTCAAAAACAACCGCGGACGAAGTTGTGAAAAATAAGCAAAAAAATCAAAATCGACGAAAATCAGAAGTTTATATTCCTTACATTTGCAAAAGTTTTTCACGAAACGCAATTGCTCTTTTCGAGCAGGAATTTTTCTCAAATTGTGAAAAATGCCGAGATTAAACGAAAGGATTGGTGGGCGATCGTCACATACGACATGCAGGCAGTCAAACAAACAAAAATATTAGTTTGCAGAAAACAGTGACTTGGGTGTAAAACGACAGTGTACGATAAGCTCGTGGGTAATTGCCTCTGCAGTAAGGAAAGATAACTTTCAAAAAATCAGCAGTTCTCTCCCAAATCAGACACTTTGGCTAGTTTTTTTCACAACGATCCATGATAGTGCGGAAAATACTTGTTTTGAAAACATTTCTATAAAAAATGAAACTTACGGACGGGAATTCAAAGTAGTACAGACAGTTGTCGGACAAAATAAACCACCTCCTCTTCCAAGTTTTATATCTTCCTCCTGGACCATGAAGAAAAGATGGTTCGATAACAAGAACAAAGCTGTTTCAACCGACAGATTTCAACGAATTTACGACACCAGTTAAGACGTTTGGCAAAAACGTTGCAACAAATGTTACCACACGCCTGCACAAGTACACGAACAAAGCACAAGTACACGAACAATCGCGGGAATTAATACTACGAGTGATATCAGTGTTTCGAAATGTTAGTGTATATGACTCGGCAAGCAAAGGAGCATTCACGGTGTCTCAATGCAAGCACCAAACAAGCACCGAAAATAATCAGACCTAAGCGGTTTCGATGATTCGCATACAAGACGAGCCCGAGCACTCAATTACAGGAGTTCATAGCTTCGCAGTCAAACAAGAAAGCATGATTTGGATTTTTCACCATTGTCGAAAGAAACAACTTAAAACCCATGCATTTACTCAAAGCCAGGCAAACGGAATGACGACAACTGTGTTTCGGCCACAATTTCAACCTACCTCCTAATGAAGCCAGTCGCAATGCAAAACAAAGAAAAGATCGGATTATTCAACTATCGCAGGGGGTCGACGCGTCACAACGATCGGTGCACAAACCTCAGCAACGGGTGATTAATTATGGTCCTAATAAAATTTTCATTGTGAAAGCCACAGCTACAAACGTCTCTACATGATATTTCGGGAAAAACTATGAAGCACAGGCAAAGCAAGTCTTGGTGCAGAATGGTGGACCGGTAACAGCTCAAGACATGGCGGGCGGTAGCATTGTTTTGTTAAGTCTTTTGGTTGGGTTCAGAAACACAACTTGTACCTGGTCGCAACTACCGAGGAACATTTGTTAGTTGTTAGCAGCGCATGGCCGGGGAGCTGTTACGTCAGCAAATATGAGCGCAAAATTGCATAGTATTTGTTGTTTGAAGTTTAGTCAAATTACACCAATGGTCTCCAAAGTACGGACCTCGAAGCCATTTCATCCGGTCGCAAAGACATTTTATCAATAATGAAAAAATATACTTGCACAAATTTTTTGATTTTGCAGAATGTAACATATCCCGAAACAATGACATTACATAAAACGTCCAGGTGAATGTCAGTTGGCTAAGTATTACTGCACTTCAGGCTGGCCTAACCTTAGCTGATGCGTTGCTGCAATGTGAGGTCTTTGTTAATACCACTGGAGGTACATCTTATCCGAAAGCAGATTTTCCCAATACGCTAAAATCCAAGAAACAATTTCATCTACGTTTTGACATTTTTTATTTTGAACCGTGGATTTACGACCAGACCTCAAACTGTTGTGTAATAATTTATGTGGCTCCCCGGACAAAAAGGTCTGAAGGCCCTGATTTACACGGATTTTGAAGAAACCTTTCCACGCGAAAATTTTCAGCAAATCTATGTCTCAAAGAGCTTCTTATGTCTCAAAAATCTTATATTGAATTAATAAACTTTGTTGTTAAAGCCACTACATGAAAGCTCTGAAACATAGAAACAGAACTTTCTTGTCTCGGAATTGCTTCACTGTTGTACAGGACCAGGTAGCTTATACGTCGTAACACACACAAGGAGTCATCCACATACGTTTGAAAAGGAAATCTACAGCAGCGCAGCTCGGTGAGCGGCGACAACATCACTGTGAGTCAACGACAACATGCGGTCAGTGCAATGCGCAGCATAGGAAAGGTGTGTTCTGGAAGCAGCTACCGTGTCACTGTTGCTGGGCATGGTGCGTATGTCACGGAAGGACATTGTTGCATCACAGACGCGAAACATAAACCAAACTTTCACTAAAACAAGTGTGGGGCGTGTGCCAATACCCACCACACGTGTTATGAACGGGCTTTAGTCAACGTCCACTAGAACAAACACGACCACTGCTCACATCGAAGGGGAAAACGAAAACAGGGCCAGTGCCCTCTCAGCTAAGCACTTTCTTTCAGAGCTTATCTGCAGCTCGAAACTTCAGAGTGGTCACATTTTCTGCTATCAGACCCATTGACACACAGAACGCCTTACTTCAGCTGAGCATACAAACGCCCTCCACCACCACTCTTGCCCGGCTTAACAACTTGCACATGAATACATACGAAAGCGAAACTAGTTGAGCGGTAGTATAGTCGTGGGGGGTTAGGGCAGTGTTTGGCCTTCATCGCGCTTTGTCATTTCTGAAAAACAAAACCTGGATCGTTCCTTTTTACCATGAACCCGCGACTCTTAACTTCCCAGGTTGCCCCTATTTCAACCCGTGCCCGTGCACTGGCTTAGGCCTGTATTTGCTCGATAAACAGCGAAAGCATATGCAAGGCACTACCTTGTTTGAGCAGCCAGCCCTCCTTGTCCGGGTTGAAGAAAGCAGCGGCCAAGTCGTTGCCGTCGTCCTCAGGGATCTTGAAAGGTTCTTTCTTGATGCTGTCGTAGAGACTCTGTGGCAAACCAGCGAAGCCATGTCAAGCGCTGTTGAAAACACGCTTCTTCACGAAAAGTACAAACGCAACTACTTTATTTTCACGTCACTCCCCATACAACTTCCGGGAGCGATCGATGACTCGATTCGAGTGCCAGGAACCGAGTCTGGGCCCATGAGCCGTCTCAAGTTTTCGCCCTGGGTCCAGGCCACCACTGTACATTTGCAAACAGCAGGTCTCTTACAGTGAGCAAACTATTGGGGAGGTCGGCTCCGTCGTTGATTCCTCTGTTCATGCTGATGAAGCGATCGACGCTCGGCTTGTCCTTCACACTTGGGTTGTGCAGACTTGTGTTCAGCATGATCACCGCAAACGACAACACATAGCAAGTGTCTGGGAAGGAAAGGGTCAACAAAGGTAACCACGATATGCAAATCGTTTATCGTTAAGACTAGTTGCACAAAAATGAAACACTTGGGGCGATCCAGGGTAACCTGGATTAGGGGTGAAGATCACGAGGGCCAGGTCTGCAATGGGCGATACAACAATCGTATGTGCGCGACCAAGCAGAAAGGGGGGGAACAATAGAGCACATGTGTGTTTCAGCCTGGGTTTTTTCGGTCACAGACGGAAACGTTTTTGAAATGATCGAAAAAAATTAAGCCATTTCGATCAGAATGTTTGAAAATTTAGGCTAAAGACACTGTTACGGTGAGTTTTAATACAGCTGTGATACAGATGACCGAAATGTTTCAGTGACCAAAATATCTCAACTAAAAATGACCGAAATGTTTCAGCGAAAAAAAAAAGCAGGTTTCAACTACTGACACAGCACACCTGCATTGCTGAAAACTCCAGGGTTGCATTGGCAGTATCTTGCTGCGAAGGACTCCATCATTCTGTCGATTTTCTGAGCCTCGCCAGGCAACCGGAAACTCCACAAGAACTGTCTGCATTGAAAGTATACGCGCTGGAAATCAGCCGGCGATCTATTAACAAGTTTACGGTTTCCACAACGTGTGGTCTCAGGAAGTGACAGTCTGGAAGAGACCTAATCCTACAATTGAGCAATCGTAAATAAAACTCACTCGAAAAAACAGCAACAAACAGACGCTAACCCAGAAAGAGTACCAGAGCATTATGGCGCCGATTAAGAACTAGTGTCCAAAGATCAGCTTGGACGACACATTACACGTCATCACATTCTCCCAAACAACAACTCATAAATAGTAAGCAAAACCAAAGTTCCGGCTACAAGGAGATTCTGTCGTAAGCTGACAGGAAACCGGTGTCAAATGCAGATCTTGAAACACTTTCACACATTTTTGTTTAGATGTTTATTGTCATGAAAAACAAAACATGGCGTTGATTTGTACGTTTAACTTCGAAACACTGCAGCAGTATCTGCCCCGTTAGAGGTCGCATGAGTCTATGTTCAAGCGTAGATTATAACAACTTATGTAATACACGTTTGTTGAAGTGGGTCATGGTTTTTAACGCGTTCATTGCGATCCTAAGATACGGAAAATACAAGGCATGATGAAGAGACATTCTTCAACGCCAAGTCTTTCGCTGTTATTGCGATTCAGGTGACAAATATAAATATTCCGAGGCTCGGAAATGATCAGATATAAAACGCATGGTTCGTATACACTTTTCGACTTAACGGCGCTTAGTGGGCATAAGATGGCAAAGAAAGGTGATTAGAATTTGACTGTTGCCTGAACCGGCACTTGACTGAGACAAGATGTTTTTGCAAACTTACCAAATTTTACAACTGATTGTTCCTATTCTCGTGAAATCTGTGATGTCGTTAAATAACGAAGGGAAGCGAAGAGAAAATGTTTCAAATGTGGAGACAAGCAACACTCCGCCCGAGAGCGGCAGCGACGGAAAACCTTCGCACAGAACTAAACATAGTATTTTACGCATTCATTGGCAGCTGATGACTCACGTTTCAAACATTTCACTTGTGTTGTTAATGATGACCAACATACCTACTAGAATTTCCAATTCGTGGCAAAATTTTAAAACCCTGGTTTCGGGTTTGTTGAGAAAACAAACCCGGGAAAACGTGTTTTTACGGGTTTTGAAATGAATGCGATTTTGAGCGATAAAAACTCAATATAACTGTGAAATTACTACTGTTGGTCCCAGCGCAATTCACAACCGAATTATTAATTAAGTTAAGCACAGTTTTTAATGATGCTCATAATACTGACGCATGACAATCAAAGCACACTTTCATCATTAACTCTGTTTCTGAGTTTTGCGACAAATAGTCCCGTGGCTGAAAAATCCCTCTGTGGTTCCACTGATTTGGATTGATTGTAATTAAGGCATGGTACAGTTTTTCAAGGTTGTTTAACCTCTTCTTTGTGGCCTCAAAAAGACTCCTTTTTTCACAATTTGAGCTCGGATCCCTTCCTGTGACGGAATAGTTTTGTGGTCTTCACCCTCATGGATTATGTGCTTTGATTTCAAATAGTTGATCAAACTTTCGGTGCTTGAACCACCTCCTTTGGTATAACGGAGCACAAATTACGCTTTGGTGTTGGTTGAGCCTTGTATAAGAAATGGCTCTAAACTTCTCATTTTCTTTGATAACTAACGTCTTTAAACTGAATTTGTACGATTAAAAATCTACTTGAAGTCGCTTCTAAAGGAAAGCCAGATATTTTGTAGAAACTTATTGCAAACTGAAAAGGAGCGAATCGATTTTTACAGCTTTGATATGAACTAACACATAACAGCTTAGAAATGAACTAACTAGTAACTACGGCATACCTTTGAAGAACTACCTCACGTCGTAGTTACTTAATAAGGTTAGCGAAGAGACTCAAGTTCGCGTAGACATTTATCATGTGCAAAATGACGTCACTATCCGTCTAAATAGGTCAATTGAACGAAAATATAAACGGACCAATAACAAACGTACGATGGTCACCGAACAAAACCCGCACCTCGTGCCTCATGATAATATTTGAAAGTTCAAAAGTGCTAATTTGGCCGCTACACGGGCCAATCTGCAACTTCAGTGTTGTCAGAATTACTAATATTTGAATGCAACAGCAATTCCAGGTTTTTAAAAATACCCGTGTTGGTAGTTGAAAAAAAATTGGGTTTCGGGAAGTAGAAGATAGCCGAACAACCTGGGTTTCGGGTTCGGGAAAGCCCGGGTTGGGAACAGTTATACCAACCACCATTGATGTTTATGCACAGCAGCACTAAACACTTTCAACCATGACGCTATAACCAGGATCTAATTCTAAGCATAAGTGGGACGAATCACCGCATCCAAGCACCTACATATTAGTCATTAACACAGTTCTATGCGTGACGTCACAGGGATCATGTCGGGTCGGACAAAACGTGAAAATATTTGCCAAACAACTTTGTGGCCACACAGTATGTGTGCGGGAAGTAACAAATTCGGTCTGAAATAGCCATACAACCGCTGGGTTCGATGATCAGTTTCATTATACTGGCTTTGTACCTCCTCTGGAGGGTCACGAGATCTCCATTTACTTGCCCCACGCGACTACTTTCGCAGTGAATGCTGCACTGGTGGCGAGTCAATGTCAGCACCGCGCGTCAACTGTTTCTTTGCACCCAGCCCCGTGAATCCATTATTATGGTTTTGATGCAACACTACTACACTCTTGTAGTTTTTCACGTTTCTTGATGCTTTCTACTTTATATCATGCAAGGAACGACTGAACCTAAGTTTATTCCGATGTTGTTACCGAACTTGCCCGATTGTTTTTGGCCATTATTCCTGCTACAGCGCCAGTGCAGAACATTCTCATGCTTTTCGCCACATCGTCTCTGTTTATACAAGCACAGCCATTGCTTGTCGCGGGACATTATAAGAAAATCTTCAGGGATGGTTACTTTTGATTTCGTGAGCCATGGTTTGTCCACCGCTGTTGTGTACTTCACCAGTGAACACAAAGCTTCAAATGAACTGATCCTAACAAATTTGACGCGTGTTAGCTCTCATCCTGCAAAAGAGTTCCTAGCTTCAAGACAAAGTTTGTAGCAATCAGGACGACGAAGTTGAGGTAAATCTGCGCCCGCCGCCCATTGTTACGCTGTGACGTTCTGATACAAAACCAAGTGAAACTGACGCCAACAGATGGATCGACTTAGTGTTTATTGAACAAAGCGCTACCAGAGCCTGTGGCGACGTTTTGCCAGCCACACATACAGCAGGTTGCGTGTAGAAATGTGGGCGGGGCGTGGGACACGAAATCAACAAGGAATAAAAGAATTTGTGACGTTACTTTGAACAAGAAACTGAAAGGTTAGCGTTATTATTAGCTCAAGTGGTAGACACAGTGAACCGTAATGAGTAACAGTAAAACACAGCAGACACTCCATGACTTGCCAACATACAAACTTACGTCAGCTGCAGTTGAACCATGCCCTAAAATACTCCATAAATTCGTAATGTCGTTAGGTTATTGGAATTCAAGTTGAGAAGCAGTTTGCAAAGATGAACTACTTTGATAATTTTGGCATGATCTGGGCAACGTATGAACGGAACAACAACGTTGGTTCTACCAAGCGTTCTTTTCTTTGCATTCACCAAAAAATACAGGATTAAGGTCAACAAAAGACTACACTGCAGACACTGCAATGGTAGCGTATTAAGGTTGGCCTGAGTAGAGGAGGCAGAGAATCAGGGCCACAGCTTGCTCCGAAACAGAAGGGAAACGGATACGAAGTCATTAAAAAAAAAAGACCAAGCCCCTCGACACACCAATGACAACAGGTACATAATTCAAAGTAGCGCTCAACCGGTAGTGTATGCTGTGACTGACACGAGATGTGCAGAAACAATGCACATCGCTCACTGCTTGAAGCATAAGGCTTGTTTTGGACCGATGCCGATATTTCTCGTCGCCGATAAGCGATGCCGATATTCTTGCATTGCTCAAACCATACTTACAAGACATTGCAAAGCACATAAAACTAATCCACAAGAAAAAGGGAATTGCTCACAACTGAAGGAGTCCATAAAAATGTTTGCATTTTTGTAACAAAGTCATGTAATCATCAAATTGCAAGCATTTTAAGTTACGATGAAGAACAGTAGAAAACCGAATCCCGCGCAGACACGGGTCACTAAAGCAGTAGAACACCACAGCGCAGTGGTTTGCTCGCTGTCAATCATCTGCTCACCGCGCGAAAACTCACCACGAGCGTATGTTACGTCATAAACCGGTTTATTTCGGGAACAATTACATACCGGTCTGTACATAGCCACTGACCGAAGTCGGAGACTTGAAGGAAGAGAACACATAATTTGGAGAAGGAGCAAAAATCTGAATATCCAGACACTCCTTGCTAAACCACAGCATAGTGGTTTTCATCAGCAAGTTTGCCGATGCATGTTTACGAAAATTTGCTGGTCTGATACGCCGGCGTCATCGTTATATCGACTGACATAGATCTGCAGGACGATGTAACGGTCGAGGTCTAATTCAGACGCAACCTGCTTAATACCTTAGCATCAAAACTTCACTCTGACTTCGCAACAAGTTTTTACAGTAAATCAACACAAGCAGTTGAACAACTTCTCACCATCATCTAAACCCAAACCTTTACATTAATGGCGGGCATGTCCACAGCACGTGCGGGCCGCTTTTACGGTCCGCCGGCAATATTGGCGGGCCATTTTTTCGCGCTTACTGTTCCGAGTATTTCTTGAACGGCTGAAAACATCGCTTTCGACTTTCACCTTCTTTCCCCATATCAAAAGCAGTTTGCCGAAACTGTCTGCTGTGCTAACTCCAAATGCATTTTATCACATGAGTTGTTTGTCGGTGTAGGAAGGCCATTGGTTTTGGTCCACACGGGCCATGTTTGGCGCACGCGCGACATTTTCATGAAAGCTATAAGAACCATCACGTTTGGCTTGCGGACAACATATGGCCTGTGGGTCACGACCCGCAACATCACAACAAGTTAAAAGCAACCCCAGGCTTCGCAGCCGCCTCCGTTGAACAAAGTCTTTCAGAGGACATGCGGTCGGTCAACCTTTTGCATGACCAGGTAATTGCGACAGGGCAGCAGACGAAACACAATGCCGGTAAGTTGCTTAGAGTTCATGACCGCGAAGCGGCTGAAGGACAAAACAAAGATTTTGACACAAGTGCCAGGAAGCTGTCAGTTCGGAGGTAAGTTTCACAAGCAAGCCCTCTCTCTGCCACGAAGTGCGGTGGAATTGGTCGCAACAACTTATGTCCTTTCTCCACCAAAACCGTCCGCATTCTGCCGATCTACTTGCTATCCAAATGAAACAGGAAACTACGTTACGACTGAGAAGTGGCACGCACCTGAGGGACACGTCCAGGTTTTTCTCTGTAAATTCGTGTAGATTGACGAACTCATTCAGTACCTCCAGGTTAAATTCGTTCCTGTATCAAATAATACACTGATTTGAACACAACAACAATATATAACACACTGGTTTCAACACAAAAACAATATACACCTATTACGATAAGCGGGTAATCAAACTTTAACACCTGCATGTCCAGAACTCGATTTCGAAGGAAATCTTTTTTATACCAACTCCTAAGTTTAAATTTTGAAACAGCATTTTGGTCTTTTACGTAGAAACTGAAGATAGTACATGGCTTTTCGCGATGCGCAACTACGTTCGAAACTGATTTCATGGCGTACGTTGTATGTTACGAACAGTCCTCAAGCAGTAAAGAAGGGATTGCTTAGAACTTGGACATCGGATTTTGTTGTGTGAACCGAAAAGACTACTAAAACGACTGCATCAGATTTTGTGCAGCTCCCGCGTATTAGTCCAGGGTTCTCAACACGTGGCCCGCGAAGCTTTTTGGGAATTTTCAAATAATTAAGATTCACGTTATTTACTTTATTCATCGGTGTTTAAAAGTGCTCGGCCAGCGAGTGAACAAGTTCTTTTTAAACGAACGTAAACGTGCCTAGAGATGATTTGTCTGTAACTCATGATACCTTTCGCAGGAAACAAGATGTAAAAGCTGTTTCTAGTAAGGTTCAGGGACCGCCATTGTTGCGTCGGCGTCATAATGCGGCCCTCGGTCCTCATTTGGCCCTCGGAGCAATTTGCGTTTGAGACCCCGCATTAGTCGTTGCCTGTCACTGGGGCAATAACTATTAAGCGTAATCTAAAGCGGTGGACGTGTGCGTTACGAAGCGGTGGTGTCCCCGTTCATATATCTATGAAGCCAGCAGGATAACTGCGGATCAATTTCAGGTTTGACCAAAACAAGAAGCAAGGTAGGTCAGGGAGATTACTTGTGGCCATCGTGCCATCCGGGGTCAGACACCGGAGGTTAAGTGAAAAGCTTACTGCATATTCTCTGGAGCTTTGTTGTCACCTTGAAAGCAAAACATTTCT
>JGI24021J15306_10009786_pt1 | contig 11858 bp, 8 predicted proteins | sample Ectturendosymbi1_FD_15306 | JGI IMG/M metagenome (IMG submission 15306)
ATTTTATTCTAACCACATCACTCTCACCGTACCTATAGCCACTTTCTTTCTGAAAAGCAAAGTTTTGCCAAACCCAGACTGGGAAAAATAAAACCACACATAACCGAAAATGGCACTAAAACTCAGATCCAGAAAATGCAGTCAATTAACCAAGATCATGCAATAAAACATGAAACTGAAAGCAATATTACAAATTAATCTTTTCTTATTTTCATTTCCCTTTATAACCGAATCAATAAAATTTTGTCGCATATATTTCTGACAAAAATATGTTAGATATTTCCACTTTAATGTGTACCGCACATGGATATTTCTGGTTATTGGTTTCGACATGACACCATGCTCGATAATATTTGTCAGAAAAAATGTTTTAAAACGTCATCATGTATCTCACTAAAACAAACTCCAACCTAAAATGCTAAGGCCTCTGGCAACTCAAAAATAGTTTATGATAACAGTGAAACATCAGCTTACTTGTGCTACTGTTCTTTTTGACGTCATGAACCGTTTCACGAGGAAAAACGTTTTCAATTGACACCTGAGCCTCATGTAACTTTGACCAAAGCTTTCGCGTCATGTCATGTACTGACTGAGTGACAGATATCACTGGGGAGCCAAGTGGCACGAACGTTTTACGTCATTGACTGAAACACAATAACTTTTACCCCCGTTGGTCTTTGTCCTCTTTTTCTGTGCCTGCGTGCACGATTGGCGATGTGACGATGCACTTAGCGAACCTTTGCTGCTGAAGAAAACATGTTTTTCGAAACGTCTAATATGATTTCATATATATCACTGTGGCGTTATTGTTCTACAAAACCAGCTAAGTCTAGTAGTGTTGCTACATTTGTCTCCAAAAATGGAAAGGTGCAGAGCTGGATTCTTTCGTGTTTTTGAGCGTCTGTGAGCTGCCTAGTAGCGCTAATTCGAATTTGTAATTTTCTCTGCAGCGTTAGTTATTGGTATGTGGTGTCAGACGCGTTAGAGCTACCGACTCCGACTCCGCAGCTCTGGTTAGCATGGTTTACTTTCATAAAAGGAAGAACGGTTCTTGCACTAATCGTATGTTTCTCATACAACCTTTGATAAAATGCGGTAGACTTCTAGTGGTAAATTACAGCTTGTGCAGAGAAGCGGAAGGTAACTTCAGCTAGTATACCCGATATGAGGCAAATGCTTGCTTTCACTTATGACTGACAATTTCATGCAGTGGCGGCTCTAGGAGAACTATGGGGCCCAAGCCTCCCTAACATGACTCGTAGGGAATTCCCAATTACCTAGCCATTTAAAACCAAAAAAGTTGAAAGACACCTCTCATGGCTTATTGGTCAATCTCTTTCTAAATCTTTTGAACAGTGACGTAGTCGAGACCGTAACCTTCGAGACCGAGACCTGGTTAAAACTTCGAGATCGAGGCTAAGACTTCATCAAAAATTCCGAGACTTGAAATCCGAGACCGAGATTTGAAATTCGAGACCGAAACTTCAAAATTTGTGGATTTTTCCGAAATTTCTCAAACAAATGTCATCATCACTTATAAGTTGAATTTTTTTCGAATTTCTGGCATTTTTCCGACCTGTTTTGGTTGTTTCTTACTTGCAAATACAACAAACAAAAAACTCGTTGAATTATGGAAGTATTGCTAAGCCATTTCTTTGCGATATTCAAAGTCTCAAGACAATGGGTTTGTGACCGAGACCTGCAGCCTTCGAGACCGAGACTCGCAATATTGGGTCTTGAGACGAGTCTCGAGACCGAGACCAAGTCTCGAGACTCCATCACTGGTTTTGAAGAACCATTTCTAACATTGACGACGTGTTAAGCGACAGCGAGGCAAGCAGAGCGTAAATTATGGCTAATAACTTGCATCCAATGTGGAAGTAAAACCTGTCTCCGACGCTGTAATTGTACAATCGTTTCCATTAGGATGGCAGCAACGACTTGATGCTTATCGATAACGATGCACTAATCCCCAAGTTGCATGAACGAACCGATCGCATTCTGAGAAAACGATCTGAGCAAGTATGGATAACAGGAAGAGATAATTGCGCTGTTACTTGGTTGGTCTTTGTCCGATCCTGCCAAACACAGTGGCTTTTTCTTTTTATTTACGTGTTTGCAGAACCGTCGCCAATAAGTCTTCAATAGGGGGCTTTACGTTTGTGCAGAGGTTCTTGACATCCTAAAAATTGACAAAACTCCACAGATTTATAGTGTTTCATATTTCAGTTTTGGGGGGCTTGGCCCACCAAAACCCCCCGTGGCGACGGGACTGCGTGTTTGGCTCAGACACGTGGCCATGCGCATCGGAGGGCATTTAGAGAGGACAAGGCCTCGATGGATTTTGATATTATCTTATTCATTTTTGTAGCAAAATATTTTTGTTGGTTTCGAGTTGGCAAAATGAAATTTTATCGTGAATGCACCCCATGGAAAAATCCGTTGTTGTCCCCCACATCTTTCCGACGCCCGACCACATGTTCCATATCACAGGCAGTGTCGCAGCCAGCCCAAAAATTTGGGGGGCCCAAACATTTGGACTCTGGGCGATCAAGAGTATTTTGTTTGAGACCCCGCCGCTCAAAGCATGAGTAGATATTCTAAAAATTCGTGAGGGCACAGCCCCCCTGTCTACGCCTATGATCACATGGGCAGTCAAAGAACGCAAATGCGCAAAACTACTTTTACGCGGCGCGTTACAGGGTATGTGTTGGTTGATGCACGCATTCAACATTGAGGAACAAACACAGAAGCAAAGCACTGTGGCAGTCCACTTCTAAAAGAAGAGAACCACTACACATTTAGGACAATTCCGCGAGAGCACTGGTGAATAGGAATGTCCATGGTACGCCCAAGTTAACAATTAAGAAACCTGGAGCCGCCGGTCTAGCTCGACACCGCTCAGTTTATCACAACAAAATTGTATTCACTCATGGTTTTATTCTGGTAACTTTAAGCATTGCGATATTTACTTCAACAGGGGTTTATAATATACTTTAACATACACATGCATTATTACAAGTGACAGGGGTTAATCCGCATTCTATTCTTTCATAGGAGAGAGAGCACAAATTGTCAGTAGCATCATAGCCACTGAATCGTAAATCTCGTTTTGGTAACCTAATCCATTGATATGTCTCTTTGCACTAAGCCAATGCGGTAAGGCCCGTGATTGGTTCAGTTGTTAAGCTTGGAATGCCCCAGATCTCAACTGATGATGAACCTGGTGATTCCGCTCTTTATATACACGTGAGGTGCGACATCACGGTCACGTGACAAATTTCGAGTAGTACACAGTGCAATAGTGACACAAGTGGTCAAACGCAATTTGCTAAAGTTTCGAATCAATATTTGAATACAATATTTGTATGCGTTTTCGTTATCAATTCTATTTTCAATTTGAAATTATTTTTCAATGTAATGATTTCTATATCGTTTTAAGTTGTTCTCTTCAAAAGGTGACTCATAATAACGTGCGAAGTACAAATGCATCAGATAGGTACACATAACAATATTTTAGAGAGTTAAGGTCTTTAGTCGTTGTTTTAATGTTCGGCTTCGCGTAAATTCATCAGTAAACTTCTGAGTCGCTTTCTTCAGTTATCGTAGTCTCCTTTCGTAGTTATTTCAGGATCATAAGACGTTCTATGTTGGAGCCAAGACGAACTCAACAGCATCTGTTGCATGTGGTCATCGTCATGCATATATAAGCGTTAGGTATTGGGAAAAAATGGAGATTGGTAAATAGCATCAGACAATCGAAGCTAGCTGAGAAGAATGTTGTTGGACAAATATCTGCATGGTTTAACAAATGCTCAACAGGTTGCTTCTAATCAAGACATCAAATGTCGTGATGCTAGCATTTTTTGTCACATTTGGGTTTGCTCTAAAAGCTTGAACATACACTAATCTGACTCTACAACATTCTTTAACCGCATTTGTGTTTACAAATATAAAACAGACTTTGGCATGTTTTTTAAACATAACACACAACAGACCCACTTCAATTTTCGATTTAGAGGGTTAAAAGCGCACGCATTATGTTTTTTTATTTTGGTGAAAGGGACAAAACATCCCCATCCCGTTTTCAGCGTCGGGCTGTTACTTGTTTCTTCTGCTTAAACTTTAAACCAGATATGATAGATTCAAACCAAAACAAACTGAAAATGTTTTAATCTTAGCACTTTTCTCTCCTTGATGCGCGTTTTGATCAACGAACAAAACCGACATTGAGTTGATCTATATTTGTTACTCTTCGTTACTGTTTTTTCATCCATTTGTACACATTTAACCTTTGTTTTCCGGTTATTAGATCCTCTGTTCGCATTGTTCAGAACGGAAAGGTCATCAGGGACAGTCAGTGACGAATCAAGTTCTTTTCTGAGCGCATTGATCGCCAGACAACCAAACTTGTATTAGCAAACATCAAGCATGGCCTGTCTGAAAGTTTATAGAACAATGCTGAGCCACTACTGGCAATATCATGGCTTGTTTAACCTCCTCTACTGTATCATCATCGACAATTTTATAAAGTGAAAACACTTAAGTGTGGTCACCACAGATCTTCCTGTCCAAGTGAAAGCATGATGGTTTCGCAAAAAAGTGAAAACGGCGAAGCATGCCTACAACCAGACAATTAAATCCCTAAATGTTCAGTCATGTTTAGTTGTTCGGTACAAGTTACAAACATTGTGCCCCTCCCAAAAAATATCAGCTCGTTGCCCCCCCTGCTGCTGCGAAGTAAGACTTGACGTCCGGTATTTTTGTTTTTCAATCGCAGGTCTTCTCGAGGCCTATTCAGCTTCCATCATGACGCGACAGTAGATTGACGCCAGCACTATGAGTAAGCCCAGCCTTGCAACAGAAACTACGATTTTCTTACGCCGTGACGCAACACAGTCCTCTGTTGCGTAACAAACATACATTACGTAGAGACACAAAGAAGTGAGGCAATCCTTTGAACAACTCACGCGCTCTGACGTCAGTCAAACATAAATATAAACAAACGAAATAGTTTCGATTAGAACGCAGAATTAAAAGCGGGCGGGAGTACGGATGACGCTACAAGTATTGACGAATCGGACATTGCATCTTTGTGTTTAAGGTAAGTCTTATATTCGAGTTGCTTTCATGATGATTGGTTGAAACGGTGTGGACTTGTTGGATCCAGCAACTGGCGTTCTGCCTTGAGCTGGGGCCACCAGGACCCGGAACTGACGTCATTTTCCATAACGAAGACTGCAGAGGAACATCGATTCATTCCTTTCAAACATTTGCATCACGTTCGTTCACATTGGGCAGTGATTGAAGATGCGTTAATCTTGGGGTGTATTTATTATATGATGGTTGGCAACATTGCCGCAGATGTGTGATTTGCAGGTAACTATCATACGGGGATTATTCAACAGAGTTCGGCGAAAAAAGCTTAAAACAGGATCATATTTTCACCTTCTGCCCCAAAATACACGACCCTTCGTCAACAAGATGTCCGACATGTTGAGTGTTTTGAGACACAACTGCATCAACTTTTGTGAATTGTTACGTCAAGAAACGAACACAATATCTGTTGGAGGTAATGAATAAAACTGAAGTTGACCCGGATATTTATCAACTTCGCGTTTAGGGGACAGTGTGGCCAGGGGGTCTTGTTTCAGGGACAGAACAGCCCCGGAATGAACCTGGGAGGGGTGGAAAAAAATCAAGCGTTGCCTGGAAATATGTTACGTAATTGATCGCGTCACACAAATCCGGGCAAGCACGTCACAAACGCCTTCATGAAAAATTCAAGACTACGTCACATGAATGACGCCACGACAAGCGAGGCGTGACGCTATAAAACTTCGAGGTCAATGTGACGTAAGTCCTTGTTTTTCTTCTTCAGTTCAGTCTCGATCCGGTCGACTTGCACTCCCAAGGTGTCAATCACGTGTTCACCGTACCGTAGCAGAACTTGCTCAAGCTCCTCCTACAAATTACGTCAATTTAATGAAAAGATGCAACAACGTTACTTACATGTTTTACCAGGAAGCACTTTTATTCAACTAGTAACTGACGTAGTATTAAAATCAACACAGGAAAACTATCGTTGCCCATAGCAACCACTAACCACTGTTTGAACGGCGCGAATTTCACGCATCACTTGCTCCATGTCGACAGAGGAAAGATACGCTCGAGTGACTTCGCGACCGTCGAAATCGATTTCCGCTTTGAACTTGAACTCATCTGTCCCCAGGTGCGTGGCCTTGACGTCATAAACCCCTCTGTGATGTATGGTCAAGTGTTTCAGCAAATTATATGGTATGGTCGATCAGTGTGCAGCTGAACAGTATATTTGAGACCAATGATACTTTTGCAGACCAGCGTTTGCAAACATCTGCCTTCCTGCAGAGCAAGGGAATGAACTAATTAACTGCTACTTTTGCTTTAAAAAAGGTTGTTAAATTGTTGATTCACTTGGAAGACTGACTTATTTACAACTCTGGCAAATATTGGCAATTCTCAAAAATTAGTTTTACGCATTAGAGCAGCCACCGCAATTTTTTTCTGAAAAAAGAAACGAATTAAGCAGAAAAGAATTTTCGACCACGGTGCAATGCGAGCGTGAAGTAAACGGCCAATTCGTCAGAAAATCCGCTTCTCACCAGCAGATCGCCAGCAGTGTGCTGGTATTTTATTTAATTAATAGTTGAAGCAGTTGTCACAGGCCTGTTCAAGTTCATCGTTGTAGCAAAAATGTTCAGAACGCTTTGCAACAAGCAACTGTAAGCGATTGCTTCACTATTGCACCNCTAGCAGGCGCTGAGCACAATGCGTCGCCAACATGCGCCAGTAGCTGATTTTATGCANTTGTGACGTTCCCATCTTGACCAATCCGCGCTCACCTTACAACTACGTCATCTTCGAGCGCTTGCTTCAGATTTTCGACTCTTTCAGGGGAAATCGATCGGCCAATCAGAGCGTTGACATTGGTTGTCACTAGAAACGAGGCGACCAATCCCAGCAGTCCGCCAACCATAATAGAGCCGATGCCGTCATACATAAGGTTACCTGAGGTCAAAATACGCGATTAAATCACGAAGCAGTTTTACAGAACCAGCTTTCAAAGCAGGATTGAAAAAAAATTTTTACAAATTACAGTTTTTTGTTAAAAAAATAAAAAAAGTTTCTGCAAAATGAGTTTAAATAAGTCTTTAAATGCGTTTGACTGAGGGATGCTGCAGTTAGAAACTTGCGCCCCACTGGCTTAATTTAATTGAAAACCCTTTGTTGTCCAACTCATGAACCCCGGTTTTGAAAAAAGCTCCTCGACCTTTTTCAGCTTCACGACAAAACCACGCAGTTCATCGGTTCGCAAACGACCAGTATGTTGAATAGAACTAAGAATTTCCGCAGAGATGTTTAATTGTTAAAAGTTGCTTCAGCGGCGTGGCCTACCGCCACCTACTGGCAAAAGAATCCTTAAATTGTTCAGTTCTGTTGAAACAAAGAAGTTGGTAACATTTTATTCGGGGAAGTAGTTGAACAGACATTGACAAGCAGGGTTCATGTTACTGAAACTGCTGTTGTGTTGGAAAACGTCGAACAGGCCAAGTATGCGGGGTTTTCATTCCCGTGCTTCGCGAGATATTAAACCTAAACGCAAAGTTTGCTTCACCAGCACACCCAACGACTTTATGCTACTGCAAAGTTCATATTTTCAATTGAAAATATGCGAGTTTTTGACAAATATTCACCGACGCCTTGCACAGAACCCTGGCAAACATGTTTTTTATTCTCAAATCTATTCACAGCAGTTTCCTTCTTTAGTTTTTTTTTCACAAATATCGTCTTCATGACGAGAGATAGACCGATATATCGGATCGATATTTGGATTTTACCGATATATCGGTATCAGCCAAAACGACCAATTGTATCGGCCTCAGTAGGCGTTGACAAAACGCTGTTATATTCCTCAAGCATGCAGACAACTTGCTCAAGAAAGCACAACGAACCAAGTCAAGACCGTCTTGAAGCACCGCTATTTCATAAACAAGCAGACAAGATGAACCATGGAGCATGCATCGATCGTCGCAGCCGAAACAAAACCATCATCATTAACCAGATTCATTAAAAATCATAGCAAAATATTGAAATTGATGCAGTTTGAAAACATTTCGTACATAAATCCTGATTTTTGAAGTTTTTGAAAAAAAGATTAAGGCATAAAATGCAATATGTTTTCGATAATGAAACAGAAAACAAGATTTAAAAATTCTGGAATTATCGGTCATCGGCTATCGGTCCGTGAATGGCCGATATATCGCGACCTCTGATGGCGACTGTTCATGAAAAGACGACAAAAAACCACGAACGTGACGTCAGTGCTGATTACGTATTTTTATTTTCGCCTTTTCTTAATAGTAAAAAGTTAAAAATATGTAGTTCAAATCACTGGGAGACGCATCGGTTGGGGCGCTGAAGAAGGTTTGTAACTAAGTCGATGTCTCACGAAGACCCGGGTAATCATGAGGGACAATACACGCGACTGTCACTTGATGTGTGCCTCAAGTACCAACAGTATTTGAACAAAAAACAACTGGACTTCCATGGATGTCTTTCTTTTGCGATCGCGACGCTCAAATCACCACGTTCTCCCCCAACAGCGCCCACCTGTGACGTGTGTAAGCGCAAGAGCGCCTCCAGCGACGCCCAGTCCGATGACGGCAGCTGAGTCTTCCAGGAGGACGACGTTTGTGCTTGGATCGTGCGCCTCCCTCACTGGGAATGATAGAAAGGTTGGAAAGCGGGCAAAGTATGGATTGTCAGAACTATTGACGCTATCAGATACGTTGGGTGCGAATTACATTCATACCTTTGACATTAGAACACAGCTTGTTGATTGCTCTACAGCGCGAAACGTAAACAGTTTGATTCTTTCGAATAAAAGTCCATAAAATCAAGAAAAGAAAGTACGTATTGAGCAAACAACTACATGTTCGACTGTTTCAAAGCTTTTCGGTGCAACTTTGTTTTTTTGTCGAACTATTTCGATTAAAACAACCTCTGCACTTCTCGTTTGCTTATAATGGGCATTTGACAATGNCTGAACACAGTAGGTTTGGCTGGTGCGTGCGACTCAACAAAGTCGCGCTGTGACATCACAGTGCACAGCTTGTCAGCACTGNGCGGTGACTGTTTGTTCGAAGCACGATTTACGGCCGAGATGTTTGAGCGCGATGCTATTTACACAANTAAGTGACATGGACCTNAACACAACCCACCGTATCCCCAGAAGGACTGANGACGGATCTTCGCGTTTTTCCTCGTTTCGTTGATGGCGACGAGCAGGGAGGCGCTCTCGATCATCACCGAAGCGGCGAGGACAGCGAAAGACTGAAAGAAGGAAGCGCTTGTGACGTAACACAGCGTGTGACGCAGCACTACGAACAATGCGTAGAGGGGGTGACATTTGCTACGAATCGTTGTCTCTGTCAACTTTTTACACTGTTTTCCAAACATAGCACGTTATCGAGCAGCGATTGAGTCCAGACTGAGCCACGGTGACTCAGCACAAAATGAAGTCTTGACTCAGCACAAAACGGTGAAGCGCACGACTTCGGTTTCGCTGACTAAAGTGATTCACAAAAACTGTAAGATTTTCTTGGAAAGGCCAAACTTGACTTGTCAAAACAATATAAACCTCATGAAAAAATAACTCACAGCACATTTCACATTAACCGCGCTCGAGGACCAAAAAACGAACGTTTTCATGAATTCTGAAACACTGGAGCAGAAATTCCATAAATTTTCAAAGTTTTTCAGCGAGATTTTTTTTTCACAAGAAATCCACAAAAGACGACATTACCGAAACGGATGTGACGTGGGCCCCTGCGACGGGGTTGAGGAGCACTTGTATCCCGTGATAAACGCTCACCCCGCACCCCAGGCAGAAGATACCCACTCCGGATATGAGCGACATGATGTGCCGCATGTTGCCGTATCCGTACGGGTGTTCATCGTCAGGATTCTGGAAAAAGTGTGAGTCTTGGTGTTTTCGCGGCGTTGTTTGTAGATAACAGTCGCATTGTGCGGTAAACAAACAGAAGCCATGACGTAGTTTCCAGCATTCAATAATGTCAGATTTGTCATTTCGCGTTTTTAAAATCTCGGTCGTTCACCTTGCAGTGAAACCATTATTACGAGCTTGCTGTCGTGGAAAGTTGGGACGAGAATGGTTTTCGGGAGAAAGTCGTTCGCTTTCGCAACTGTCCAGAAATTCTAAGGCAGTGCTTCTTAACCTTTTTTTCCACCNCGCCCNCCCCAATGCCATTGTCNTTTGTTTCAAGCCCCACTGACTTTAAATAAACTGCAAAAACAAATGTATNTATTGGTAAATTCATTCATCAAACTTTCCGTGTTGNAGGNCGCGTAAGGGGCTCGCGCCCCCCCTGGGNAGGCGTGCCCCCCGTTTCAGAACCACTGTTCTACGCTATCGAAACGAAGTGCAACATCTCAACAATTCAGGTCATTATCTTCGCGAAGTCTTGCTCGAAGNGTATCGCACATAAAGATCAGCACAGCTANGTCTTCACGACCCGGGACGCGCTGTAAGCAGCCAATCACAGGGCTCCTACCTTCGGTAAGCAGCCAATCACAGGGCTCCTTACCTTCAGTGATTCGTTGATTCCCCATAAAAGCAGCAATTGGTTACAAGTGTCTGCGAGCGAGTGCAACGTCTCCGAGAACATGCTCGCCGATCGCGTTGTGACGAAACAACCGAATTTGAAAAGGCAGATAGAAGCGTTGCTAAGCAGAAACAATGAAAGCACTCAGTGTTTTTGCACTGAACAAAATCAAATCACTGTTATGCGAATAAACGCATTTCTAAAATCGACAATTTCTAAAAATTGTACGAAACTCACAGGCGAAACAAAAGCAAGATGGTGGAATTTGCAATTTCCATGAATTCAAAACTTTCACAATCAACAAGCTTGTAAAAAACAATGTTTACGATTTTGATCGATACAAATGGGTATAGAAAAAATACCAAGCTCATCTGCAAACTTTCAGCCAGCTTTGTAAATTTTTGCCGAATTCTGGTATCAAATCGATTTTCCCCTATTTTTCGCAAAGGAGCGATTCCTCCCCCAATGGCCACGCGGTTTCGGGCCAACAGGGCAGGAGCCTGGGTTGTATTTTTCGCTGAGANATTTCGGTCATTTGTTCCATAATAGCATTAAAACTGGCCATAGCAGTAATCACNAGCCTAAATTGCTCAATCTTTTTCGGTCACTTGAAAAAAAAACGTCGGTCTGTGACCGAACAAATAAACCCAGACAGGTAAGAATACAACTACTGTTTCGTAATAGAAGGCTGACGCACAAGATACAAGTTAAACAGATAAATATCGATCAAGGAGTTCGCGACCTGCGCACATCCTATTTTCAGCAACAACATCAGAGTAACTCACGCCGCAGCCGCATAGAGGACGACCTTGCCTTGGCTGCTCTTCAGCAGACGTCTCAGTCTCCCAACCTCGATTTGATAAGCGCCGTGTAGTTTTTTTTTCTGTTTCACTTGAAATTTTTTCACCCTTCTCCGTTCTCGTTCCAGGGCTTCCTCGCTGCCCCAAACCTGTAGCAGCGAAGCGCGGATTTGTATTTTAACCCCACTTTTTAAGCCGAACTTTGAACCCCAACCAGAAGACGCCAACGACAGCGCGATACTGGGTTTGACGCTCAAGAATCTTATGAAATAAATTTTCGGAACAATTACCGCAGAGTCATATTAAAAAAAAAATAAACAGGAACATAGTTTGCAAGAGCTGCAACTAAAACTCAACGCAAGTTCAACCCGCAATAAAACCGAAACAAACCGCA
>JGI24021J15306_10009787_pt1 | contig 11858 bp, 6 predicted proteins | sample Ectturendosymbi1_FD_15306 | JGI IMG/M metagenome (IMG submission 15306)
ATAAATTAGAGTGACAAGCAAAATAAATCTTTAGCTATAGCAGCTGCATTCTTGTTGTGATGGTGCCTAGGGGTAGTTATAGGATCCTTGCTTCAAGCAAAAATATTTTACTTGCATAAAACATCTTACGTGTCTGTCATGCTTTCTGGACTTCTCCTGGTCTCTTGAAAGGAGTTTTTTCCTATTCAAGATAAGAAAAGGTCAACAAGTTCAAGATAATCATCTGCTGTGAAAAGTCCGTTACAAGGTTCTTACAACAGAATTTCATACAAGTGGTGGAACGAAACGAAAATATCCAAGCTTGCATCATAAGAGACAGAGAATTTAGAACTTTTTGTGCTGTGTCTTGTGAACGCACAAGACATTTAGAACTTTTGTGTCTTTTTGCTGTGCATTGTGACACAGAAGAAATGCAAAATTGACAATTGTATCATGTTGATGATTATATCAGTTTTTTATATTGCCTTTCCTCAGCATGGGCATTGGAGGTCATAAACTGCTTGTCTTATTGTTACAATTTTGCACACTGATATATTTCTCACGAAATTTCACACATATTTGCTTATTTCACCAAAAACGGTAGTGGCAGTACCCAGTGATAGCATGACTGGAGTCATTTTTCTGTTTTGACTGTGCCTCGTGGCAGGTGTTATGCTAGATTTTCTGGATTAAGTGTTCCACCTAACACTGAGTTAGAGCTGAGTCTCAGTTTTCACTGAGGGGCCAGCAGCACACAACAAATTGTACAATGCATCGTGGTTTAATGAAGTATTTACATATCACGATCACGGCAGTCGCCTCATACTTTTACTTTGAGTCTTTTGTTGGGGCATGTGCCATAGAAGGAGATAGGCTGAAGCCTATTTGTTTCAGCAGGGTTAGGCTAGAGTTGTGTGAATTGACTGAGAGTGAAGAAGAGAACTAAAATGAAAGCTAAAAAACTGTTTTCACCAACTATATACTTAGATCTAAGCAACCTGATAACAAACGTGCTGAAACAACATTGGGCACTACCGACTCGAAGGGCTTGTAACTCGACAAACATGATTCGAACACATCACTGGCAAAACTACCAGGGCTTAAGACTTGTCCAAGAAGAAGAATACATGACAAACTTTTGAACATTCTTGTGCAAAACGCATATTTTTGATTTATTTTAGCAAAAATCACTACAAATGGAAATTGCTTAACCTTTTAGGTCTTTCTGATAGCTTTAATGGATAGCTGGTATATCTTAACATATTTGGATTTTAGTAGGGTTAGACATAAAAATTATGTTCCTACTCCAAGTAGTTACTAAGTTATGGCAAAGTTTCATTATTTGCAAGTTTCGCCCCCCGGGTCAAACTTCGGGAGTCCCGATGCACCCCTAAACATGAACCAATTGCGAAAAAATTTTAGAGGTCTTATTTTTTACCAAAATGCAACACTTTAACACGAGTTAGAAGTTGTTTGAAAAAAGTCGAGGGCTCCTGATGCACCCTGATGCGCAGGTTAGAACAAATTATATTAAACTGGCATTTAATTTTTCCGACAATTAAGTCAAAGGAGCCTAGGAAAGCAGGGACATAACGAGGTTGTATTGCGCTCGGGNCAAGAAGCAAGTTTCGCGCCCCTATGTTCAAAACTGAGGTCTTTCGGAAGCAAATGTACTGNACTGAAGNAAGTACTGGTGACTTTTCGGCGGCCCCTGCAGTGATTTGGCGCCCAATTAGTGACTCGGCGCCCGGGAAATTGTGCCCCCCTCGTTACGCCCCTGTACGAAGGTAGACATCATTGCATCGTCAGCGGTAGACTGTTTGCAGTTTTCAAAAACACGCCNGACAACAGGCTGGGCGTTTTGTTTTTTCTAATATCATGATATTCATAAGTTTTTCACTCCTGTTTAGTACGTACTTTGCGTAAGCTTTCTCTACCAGTGGAAGCCAAAACTCGTCTCTATTGCTTGAGCTGCCGAAGCAAAGAGATGACCGGATTGTTGGCAAATAATCGTCAACAATGACGTCCACCCAGCTTCCGAAACGCCAGAACCGAAAATGGAAGGCACCGATGTATTCAGACCCGCTCATCAGCTGATCATCTGGAACAACCTACAAACATATATTCCAGTTGGAAGTGCTATCACTGAAGATTTGCTGCTTGATGCAAGCCACATCAGCAACCTCACGGGTTGCTTCAGTCGCACCTTTGCCTCGTTGAACTTTTCAAAGTCCTGGAAAAATATCTGAAAAGCATCTAAAAAGCACGAACGTTCGATGAATTAAAACCAAACCGCTGTGTTTGCTTAAGCAAAGGTTTTGCCACAGCAAGTTGAAAAAGTTTTGATATTCTAAATAACGTGTCAAACATCTCTCATTACAAAAAAGCGTTCGAGAAAATATTTAGATTCGTGTTCGCGTTTGATGTATTCAACGTTTGTTGATTTGCGATTGAACATTTGTGTGGTCGCTACATGAAACACGTGCCAAAGAATGAAATAAAAATCCTTGAAAAATACGGAATATTCTATTAAATAACAACAATTCTTCTCGGCATGCCATCGTCAAGCGAGCAACGGTTGCTAACTATTGATGGGCAATTTGAATGAAGAAAACATAAGCCAGACTTGAAAATAAGTTTTACTTGAAATTTGCAAGCCCGGCTCAGGATGCCTCTTAAAACAATGAATACTCCATTCTGTCATAAGATGATCTTCACCATACACCTAAGAATCGTTTTGTAACTGCCATCGCGTAAATTGTTTTCATTGATACATGTGTATAAATAATGGTAACTCTTACCCTGAATGACGATTCGCTGTATTAATTCTTTCGTAAGTACAGACTACAGTATAATTTTCTTTTTTTCGTATCACCGACATTTCCAGGCCTTTCATATTAGGCCCGTTTCAAGCTTTTTTCTACTACTACTGTGGTCCAAAGGTAAAATTTCGTTCATTGGTTGAAATATTTATTCAATCCGTTACCCGNTCACGTTTCAGGTCTTACGTTACTTCAGTTAAGACGGCCAGGCTATACGTTGGGATGAAGGGGCTTCAGCTNGCGCTGAACACTTCAGGTCAGTGGGAAAGTTTTCGGCAATTTTAGTGGATGTNGCGCATCGGCCACGTGCTCTTTGTTTACGAAATTGAAAACGAGGTTTGTGAAACTGAATGGTTTTTGAGGTTTGAAAAATGGACTTTTTAAAGAAGTAATTCATCTTCGGAAGTTCAAACACTGATTTGTTTTGGAAGTTTAAAAACTGACGTGTTTTGAGGTTATTCCCTTTCATTTCAACATTACGGTCATCTTTTTAGTTTTTATTAGTAGGAGCGAAAAAAGCACAATGGGAATAACAAGAGCACTAACACATGTGGGAGATATTTTCGAGTCAGGTTACCTTCTTCTCACCTTATCCCAGTGAAAATTAAACCGATTTGATGCTCTTTTGATAAATTGATCGTCTTCGCCAGATCACTTTCTGGACTGCACAAACGCGACCGATGATAATGAAACTTTCACGCAAATTTCGCTGCGTTTTTACTTTGTTGCCTTAGCTCAAGTCTTTTCAGGAAAATTTTGTTCTTTAAAATGTCAGCTAAAGACTGTTCTACAAAAAGACCCGGCAAAGTTGAGTTAACTCATGAAGCTAATTTCAAGTACTGGAAAAACTTTCTTCAATTTAATCATTTGGTTCGTAGTTGTAACACAAAATAAGATATTTTCATCGTTTTAACAAACGGCAACACATTATAAGGCTGTTTTGGAAAAGGATATCTTTGCACGCTTTTAGAAAAAAATAGCTGATTCACCATCTTTGGTGCGCAAAATCCGTGTTTGTCGATTACTGTGCGCTTTTCACAGCTGCAATTTTAGACAAGTTTTCAAAGACACCTTGCGCATGTGTTTGCTCGATCGCGATATTGCTGCGCACGAGGCTAGGAACCAGCAGTCCCCCAGCATTCCTTGCCGAATGTCTTCGCTGCTAATTCCATCTTTGAGTAAAGCCGGTCGCGGTGAAAGTTCCTGCAATAGCGCAGAACAAAAAACGGTTTGAAATACCAAACTCAGCGGTAGCTCAGCACGAGGCCATTCGCAGTGCACGTTGCAGAACAATCAAACCAAACATGTCTATCGACTTTCCGAATAAACGCGCCAGTCAAAACGTTGCATGAGACCTTTACAGTCGAGCTTTTTCTTCAGCAACCTCGAGACAACGATTAAACTTGCGCGTGTAGAGATGTAATGTTTTTCATTGTAAGTTCTTTAAGTTATACAAGGGTACACCGCGTAAAGTTGGATGTTAACGGCAATGCTATGTAACCAGAAATACGCCATCAGCAAAGTTAAAATTAGAATGACAAGTTTCAGCTACATTGGTTTGCATTACGAAACACGTGGCAATTTTTACGGAACAGAACGACTGAAACAGATAGTAAATCGTCCAGTTTTTTTAAACTTAATTGAACCGTGCAAAACTGACCCAAGAAAACCACACAAAGAAACGAAAGCAAATTGCGACGCAAACTTTGCCGGAATGAAGAGTGATGTGTTACTGGTTCTCAACAATTAACAGACTTTAGAATCCAGCCGTATTGATTAAATATCAGTAAATTTTGGGCGGACGCATCAGTCAAAAATGTTTACAGACCAAACGAATTGACTATTGTATTGCAGCGTGCGCCGCGCAAAGTGTAATTACCGCCGCTCGTTTCCACTCAATCTTGCTCCATTGCGACGGTGCGCTCCTGGTGTAATAAATCGATTTCGAACTCGACGGAAAGTCGGTGTCTCGGTAAACATACGACTTTCCCGCTTCGGCACTACGTTTTTGTATCGCGTCTTTGATCTCGTCATATTCCTGTCAAAAAAGTAGTAAGGAACATCAAGCAGTAGGAGAGACACAATTTTTTATTCGAGAAGTTCATGATGAGAGCAATTCCACAGCGGACGCGCAGCAGCCACTCATTCCTACCTTCTGTTTTGATGCAGACGCGGTCCCATTATATGCCATATAACGTTCAAAATTGTTCTACCTCGCGTAAAATGTTTAGCGAAATAAATGTTNTGGTATCAAGTCGGGTTCAGGTTTAAAACGCATCAGCGACATTAGTGGTAACCAACAGCTCTGAAANGTTGGAGTTCATTGAATTGCTCTTCTTTTTTTCTTTNCAAGGACGCCAAAGTTTTTCAGTGTTTAANAAGCGCGCAAGNGTTTTTGCACTAAAANAGCGAGTACTCAACTTGGAAATGCGTAAGCCAAGCTTGCATATGCTTGNGATTCAGAATTCCGGAACCAAAGCACATAAGAACTNACCGACGTGACCTTAAATTCGCTGAAGGTTGATCCGCCGTCAATATTTTCTTCAATATCTGGATCAGCTCGCGGCTCTGGCGGATCTGGAGCTTCCTCAACTGTTTCGTTAAAGTTTATATCTGTTTCTTCTTCTTTGGGTTCTTCCCTGCTACTGTTGCTGTTGCCCATTGTGCAGTGAATTGAGCAGATAACAATTACATATACTGTACAAACTATCGAATAAATGACATTCTGAAATGCATACGCACCGCAGCACTGAAAAGTTACCGCAGACAACTCAATCGAAATTCACCGAACGGTATGCCAGCACCCTACAAGCTGCAGTCTAGATCTCACTAACCACACATTTTGGCTGAAAAAAAGTGCAGCCGCAGTTCAGGCGATTGGCTGGGTTGGAGCATTACACCACTGGAATCCCAACCGGCAGCACTAAGATAGCGGGAAAGAATTAGTGGCACAGCAGGTGACAACAAGAGCACAAAATAACTTATCGCTCAGCGTGGGCCAGCCGGCCATATTGTGTGTTCTAGCAGATGGAATTAAGTAACCATTGTACAGTTTAAGAATCTTTGCACCTCATTTATTATTTTCAACTAATTACGTTTAGCTTTCATGAACTCACTGCTATGCGCTATTCTCTGCAGGTAACGCTAAACAAAGGTCGAACAGTTAGAACGGGAAAACTCATACAAATTATACAAATTGATCACTAATATAGCACGAATGGCTACGTGACAAAAAATTGCTAAAATATGGAAATTTGCTTTTACATTTATTAACCTTTGTCGTGTCGACACAGCTCATCAGCAATCAACTCTGTTTGCAAACTGCGTGTATCTCAAATTTTTTACGATGTGGGCCCTTTTTTCCATCACACACACGATCGAAAAAACGAACTGTAGCAAAGCAAAAAGGCATCTCACGATATATTAAGCTCTGGCAAACGCAACCACTCCAACAAATGCTTTGTGCAACCGGTGCTTCGTATAAAACTGAATTCAGAAAGCAGTTTATTGAATTACATTCATATTCACATTCGAGTACACTGATCATATGTAGATATCTATTTCTATACGTTATCGTCTTTAAAGGGTCTTGGTCTTGACTTCAAAGCTATCTAGATGATCTTGTTTCAACCCAGACCTCGCGAGAAAAAGGTGCTGGCACTGGTTTGCACGTGTGTCGCAGCGAGGACCCTGTCTACAAGCGCCAAAGGACAATGTAGGTACTGGTATTTTAAACGTTGTGGTTGTCCTGAATGACTTTCTGGCTTCTTACGAGTCTGACATGGTGAAGCACTTTTCAGCCTCACATCTCTTTCTTTTACACGTGAACTGTTCTGCAAGTTGAAATTGATAAATGTCGTTGAAACTACATTGCACATGCACTAAACTAAAACAATATTTTAAAGAAAGTGTGAGGATCGAGGTCATTTTTTACGTATATCCCCAGTACAGCAATTATTTAAAACAGCAAAGCCAGAGAGCCACATTCGATGTATGCCCTTAGACCGCAGTTTGTGACGAGGGGAGTAGGGGGGATCTTTTTTGTTATCAATTGAAGTTTTGCTGATGAGAATACAACAGTCCTTTAACGCAAGTTGTCCTGATCCCAGAGTACTGTAAAACATAATTTCACATTATATTATTTTTAAACAAATCTGAAGGGAAAAGCTGAAAATGGGTGTGATTTTGCGGTCGTCACCTTTCATAGTCGACGTAATGATTTGGTACTTGACGAACGGGAAACTTCTCTGCTGTTTGTCATTTTCCCGCATATTGCTGAAAATAAAACTATTGACGGGTGCAAGAACATGATAAATATAACAGCTTACTCCAAGCAGACATTGCAAATGCTTGATATCGTGAAGTGTTTGCTCCGCGATGAATGGGAGATGGCTGAAAACAAACACTCAAACGGTAGAGGTATCCCAAGATGCTGATACAAACAGCCCCTAATAAGCGACACACGTACGAACTGGAAGTTGTGAACCGTAGATAATTTAGAAACAGTGACGTGAGAAACAAGTACGAAAACAATAAAAAAGCTGTATTTTTCAGACTGTCTTCAATCTCCGAGTTTGTCAACCAGGAAGCTACTACTTACGTACGCTTTTCTTGTGCTGTAGCCAGTTTTTTTGCCGAGTGTAGACCAAGAATTTTTCCTGAGGATAGACTAGGCACATTAATACACAAACTCTGCTCTCCTAACACGGCTTGTTTAATACAATAGTATGAAATGCAATAAATAAAATACAATAGTATGAAATGCAATAAATAAATCCTCTGCTCGATGTTCCGTTTCTCTCTACTTCCCTTACAATACAAAAGACATGCATTTTTCTGTCTCAATAACTCTGATTTGCTCTTACGTAGAGCTCATTACGAGCTTGGCTTTCGTCATCGGTCAGCTCAGCTCACAAAATGTCACCCAAAGGGACAGTTTTGCATGATACGAATCTTTTTTGATACTTTCATGCAGTTTCTTTGAAATAGAATTCACAAAAATCATTGACTAAGCCGCTGCAACCTGAATTGCCTACACTGGATAAGTTACACAAAGCATCATTGTGGTTGTAGCTCACACATGAACTCATTGCAAGAACATACTTTTAAAATAACTATAACTAATAACTTCTTCAATGCCATACGAGGTATATTTCCATAGACTCCTTGCAGCGTAAGTTTTCAGTTGTTAAATGACAAAAACTACTGCAACACGCACCCAATTTTGCTCACATCAGTGCTTGTTCATCCAAAACCCTCACGCCTATGTCGAATCAGACTAGAAATCAACATCATTTTGTAAAGAAAAACAACCCTGGATAACCTAAGATCAATACTGACATTTAGCGACGAGTCGATTGTCGTACACTGACAAATTTACAGAACTTCTACCAGTTTGCTTCGCCAGTAATTTTGTCTGGCTGGAAGAAAACGCAACACAGTCAATCTCATGGGAGTAGGAATGAGAAGATTATAAGAAACTCGACCCTCGACGCCAACGAACGACTGCCATCTGGGAGGCCTTGCTGCCAACAGCTGCTGCTGCCTTACGTATTTTTATTGTCAATCTCAACGGGAATGCTAAGATGTTGCACATGATTCAAGCGATCGTGTTGAACAATCAACAACAAAAGTAGAACCAGTGGCGTCAACTGAAACTGCAGATGCATTTAAAACCGACACATGCGAAATGCACTGAAAACAAGGTGTCAAACAATTTGGTCTGGCCCGCGACAGTGTGCGAGGGCCATTTTCAGAAAAATACATGGGCCATCAGTTTTGATTTCGCGGGTCAAGATTTCCCCATCACTGTAGAGAATAACATGACCAAAACAGTTGCGTAGCCAGCCCAAAATTTTTTTGGGGCAAAATGTTTGATTTTAGGCGAGCAACAATATTTTGATTGGGATACCACCTTTCAAAGCACAAAATGACTAGATCTTCTGAAAATTTGGGGGGCATGGCCCCCTAACAATGCCTATGGATCAAAAAGTTACGGGGAGCAAGTATTGCATGCCGAAATGTAGATACTAGGGAACCACGTAAGAAATTTATGCGATAAGGTTGCTGGTAACTAGTCAAGGTCAGTGGCGTACGCAGAAAATTTTCATGGGGGGGGTTTCATTCAGTGGCATATGGTGGTCATTTGTTTGTGGTGTGCAGTCTTTGTGAAGTCACAATTTGGCATCATATTCATGTTTCCAAACCAACGTTTTGGCGAAGTTTGTTGACATAATATGCATATTCTTCTACACGCCCTCCCCTTATTTTATGTGTGATTGCACTGAATATAAACTATCAGCGCTCCAAGTTGAATATCGGAGGAAAATAAACTCAATGCCACGATACAGGAGTTCATAACTGCAAACGTTTGGCAGCGTGTTGAAAACAGGGAGTAAAACGCAATAATCACTGCGTCAGAGCAATTTACAGCTGCAAAATCAAGCTGCGCGAATGTCTCGTCGAATACGAGCAGTCGAGCATAGGTGTGCGACTGGACTGGCTGGCGCACACCCCGGTTTGCAAGTTCGAATCTTGCTAACTACACAACAGGGTTGCCAACCTGTCTACACCAAAAAAAGGCAGATCTTGTCCCAAAAAGCCGGATAGCAGTTTTGAGGCATATACACATAAAACATGCACAACCACACACAAAATAGACATTAAAACTCGTCAAAAACATCTGTAACACGAGTCCAATCTTCGGAAGCATGTTCTTTCCCCGTAATTACACTGTCGTGCACTTGTTTTTTATCAATAACATCAATCATTTTCATTTTTAAGGCAACAGTAAAATTTTTGCAATATTCTGTGCACCCTGCATGGTAATAGACCCTCGTTGCAAGAGATTTGTAATGAATATGCAGCTCAGACAATGTTTTGCCAGAGCCAAGCCTATCTGACTGAAAATAAGCGAGAAAAAAACATATTTTTCTGGCTTTTTTATTTCCAATAAAAGCCAAAGTGATCAAAAAAGCCAGAATTTCAAACTCTGGCTTCAAAAAAGCCAAATTGGCAACCCTGCTACACAAGAATTGAGAATGCGCGTAAAGCACGCAAGAAAACTTTCAATTTTTTGTTGTGTATAGAAGTCCAGAAAACTTTGTTTTCCTTTTCCCCTGCTAAGACATTATGAAATGCCTGAATGCTTCTATGTTAAAAACTGTTGTTTTTAACTCGTGCAACAGTTCTATCGTGCTACAGAATTTGGTAATGTAGCCAATATGGTCAACACTTGCGGTGATCAGCCATAGCAGACAAAATAAAGACAATTATTTCGGATAAAGTGAACTATCGCGGAACACAGTCTTAAACATGCGTAGTGGTCGAAAGGACTGCAAAAAGTGGTGAGATGGTTTCTGGACGCAGACGATAACCCTGATTCTCACTAAAACCTGATTATATTACCTTTTGGCCCATTTACAATGCTCCTTGCAATTTGCATGCAAATTCATTCCGTCGTATTTGCATTAAGTCGACAAATTAACAAGCAAAAAGTATGCGAAAACGTAATTTCCTTTCCGCAGGTAATAAAAATTTTGTAAAATATCAAGCTCAAGGGGGGGTTAACCCCAACCCCCATTGCTTTCGCCCTTGGTCGAGGTACAAAACAAGGTTCGGTGCAAACGCGGAGTGCACGCACGTGGTTAACCAAGCACAACGACGTATTTCAAAATAATCGTAAGTCACCAAACAGGGGGGTGACTTACAAGACGTTTACGTCTTGACAAAAAGAAACGTGCAACAGTCTACCACGAAGTAGAAACATGAAAAACTAAGGCGGTAGTCTCTAACAGATCAGGCCCGCAACCCCAGGGGGCAATTGCCTGGTTTTCCTCCCGAAATTTAAAACATACTTAGTTGTTAGGTACAACAACAAGTTACAATCTTCCCCCACCTCGAAAAAATCAGCTGGTTGCAACCCTGTAACAGATTAACTACGTTCAGAGAAGGCTGCTGAAAAAGATTGTTGAACAGATGAGCTTGAGTTACATGGTTGAGGCCATGGGCAGTGGGCACCATAAAAAATCGAAGCTAATGCAATAGCGTACAGCCAGTCCAATCTGTTGACATTTGACAAGTTTGGGGTTCTTAAAACTTTCGTTGTTTGCTTCATATCATTAAATATCATGACCTTGCTGCTCTTTGAGGCGTGGGCTTTTTTCAAAATTGGAGAACTGACAGTGAAATTGATAGTGCTGAAAGTAAACGACATCCTAGCTAGTCGCCAGTCTACACTCGGGTATTTTTATTGAGTTTTGTCAAGCGTGAACAGAGATCATTAAAATCTCGCCACGAGTGCGAGAAGCTGCTCTGTGTAGCAGCAAACAGTATTTCTCAGTGAAGTATGGTTAAGGTTACCCTGTAAGATTCATGGTCTAAGAGAGGGGTTCCTAACCTTTCTCTGACCATGTACTGTACTCCAGTGCTCTTCAACCTTTTTTGTTACGGTGCACCCTTAAAGATATTTTGACGAATTCATGCACCCTATTTACTTAAACACTTAAACTCATGCACCCTTTTTACTGACACTTCCCCGTGTCCCCCGCCTAATTGCGCCCATGTCTGTAAGCAACCGGGTCTAAATAAGCAAGTCCCCTAATTCAGTAACTCAGGTACATAATTCAGTTGATATGGCTCATTGTCCGTTGCTTATGAATCACAAATAATCAACTAATTACAACAATTAGCTTGATATGGTCTGATGCTTCCGCACCACACTTTAGAATGTGCAAGGCTCGGGGTTAAATGCTGAAAGTCATTGCTTGGTTAATGGTTCAATTTTGCTAACAGAAAGTTTTGTAAAAATTATCTGTTTAGTGTAACAAGTCTCTGATGCACTCTTGTGAACCTTTTCGTAGTGGTGCACCCCACGCTTATTTTGGTGCACCCTAGAGCAGTGGTCTCCAACCAGTGGGTCGCGACCCCACTTGGAGTCGCCTTAATTTTTTCCGGGGACGCTGCAACTCGCCATATGCTTGCTGTTTTAGTACAAGCTAGGTGTGCTTAAACTGGTTTCAACTTTTATCTATTTATTTTCTTATTGTGGGTTAGTTA
>JGI24021J15306_10009788_pt1 | contig 11857 bp, 5 predicted proteins | sample Ectturendosymbi1_FD_15306 | JGI IMG/M metagenome (IMG submission 15306)
AAAGTCAGCACTTAATTCTTCGTTTCACTGCTTGAGTGAACTTGCGGAACATCGTTACCTGCGGTCGCCTTTTTGTTCGGTTTTACCGTCAGGACGAGCATTGCTCCAGCATCTGACAGTTAATTTTTTCAGCTGGATTTGAAACTGCAGTTATATTTTGAGGAAGTTTCATTTTTTCGTTTTTTCTTTCAAAAGCAGGGACGTTGCTCTGATGAAGTCAATCAAAAGAAAAAATACTAAGCACTGCAAAGTGGAAGTTTATTTCATGCTTTTCTCTCAAAATATGAATAATATGCAATATTCCAAATAATAAGCAAGAAATAATTCAATCCCTTGTTGGTGTTTCATACGGAATTTTGTTTGGTGAAAGAAATAGAGACATCGTTTTTAGAGCTAAATTTAAACAATACAGTACAGTGCAAAGCCTGTATTTTGCCTAATCAAACAATCTTTCGGAGTCGACGAGGTGTGTTCTGACGAAGTGTTAAAAGTAATGATTGTACTACAAGATATATTTTTAATTATTTGGCGTACTTGCTAATATTTAATAGATGAATCAAACGCTGATATTGATTATCATAGCAATCTTCAGTTTGACTGCTTACTGTCTGCTCTTTTTATCTTTTTAACTTATTTTACACCCAGAAGGTCTCACCGTTTTAGCGATGCAGGTTTCGCGTTTAGCGTCAGTTTCTCCAAACGGCAATGACATCATCTATTATACAGTAGTTGCTCAACAAAAACTGTGTGTTTATTATGCATTCTCTAAATAAAGTCGTTTTGAACTACCTGTGCTGCAAACAAATACCCCATTGCACCCGTGATCGTAAACAGTTGAAAAACATTTCACAATATCTCGCAGAATTCGAAAAGTCGCATTATCCCGACGCATACGCTCGTGAGCAACTCGCAAAACTCATCGACCTTCCGGAAGCTCGAGTACAGGTAAGCGGGTTGCTGCAGAAGAGCGTCAGTCAAGAAGGGCTTTTTGTTGCCTGATAGATTCGGAAAAAGGTTATTTTGATTGAAAAAAGGCATGAATTTCAACATAGTTTTTATTTTGGTGACAGCAACAGGCGACAGGCCGAAGCCTGAGTTTTCTTCTTGCCTGGCGGTTGCGGTGCACGCTCTTGCCCAAGGAGCGCTTCAGCGATTCACTCGGTGGCCGTGGATCGAAAACCCAACCTTCCAATGGACACTCTAGCACTGAGATAATCTATTCTTGTTGTCCGTTTCCACTCCGTCCAAATTTTAAATGCTGTTTCTAACATAAGCGGTCAATTTGAAAAGTTTATTATCATAATATAGTGCAGTCAATTTTTAAAGTTTATTACTACAAAAATGGTTTATGGCATAAATTGCTGGGTATTTGCGAGTTGTTAGAGATTAGAAGCACAAAAAAGTTATTTCTCTGATTTTATTATCGTGGTTACTCAGTTATTGTAAACGTTAACACCGGTGGAAAACGTCTCTACCTCAAAATTTTTCCTTAACAGCAAACTACAACGACCGAAATCATGTTTGGTAGACATGGGCAGGCTTGTTCGCTACACGAGATTTAAAACCGCGTTGACGACTCGAAGTCAGCTGTAGGTCCAATGAGTGACGAGCCTCACCCATAAGCCATGTGTCCTGGCGACAAAATGTGAGATACTCAAACCATCTGCGGATAACAAATTTTATCATGTTGTCAATGGAAGCCTGAAAACGTGATCTGAACCTGTCGTTTGTACAGTTTTGAAAATTGCGAATTTCATTTTAAGCTTCAAGCACATCAGTGTGGCGTCCATTAAATTTTTTCTCACAATAAGCTCTGGTTTAAAAAAAATTTATAAATTTTAATTGACAAATTCTTTAAAACAAAAGAAAACGTTCTGATAAATTTTTTTCCAAGAAAAATTTTTTCTTGGTTTTCTTTATGGTGACCAACTTCGCCAACGAACTATATTTCCCATTAAACTTTGTGAATAAACCATGTTACAAATTTAGTTGTTGCATGTTCAATTTTACTGCAGTTTTTACCTAATAAATCATCACCATCCTTGTTTCCTTTATGGTATGTTGTTCTGCATTCTCTGAACGAAGACGAATGTCTTTTATAATCTTTGTTGAAGTCCATTTTAAATTATGGCTGCTGTTATGGTAAACGGAAATTACAAAATGCATGCCATGAATCCATACTTTTAGTAGGGTGACTTCGCATTTCCCACCTTAACGTTAGAGTATTCTATGGATCACAAAATTGAGATAGACTTAACAGTTGTTTCATTAACACTAAAAAAGCCTTCAAAAAATTATACGTGTTTTATTTTGAGACGTTTCGGATTATTCTTAATCCATCTTCAGTCATAAATTTTTTTCAATGTAGGGTTAGTGTAAATGCACCTAGATTATTCTAATTACAGTGAATATATGTCATAGGTATAACGTGGAATACTATAGCGCAAGTTTCAGGATAGGGCGTCATGCGTCCTTGTAATAATGCTTGCAACAGACTTTACGCAATCCTGTAGGGTTCTTAACTTACGTCAGATTGATGGTTTTCTTGAAAATAAATAAGTTATAAATGTGTCAGTCATAGCACTGGATTAACCTGACATGAGTAAAGAAAGATTGCCTCCCATTTTTCAACACTTGACAGGTTAGGCTTAGGTTAGTAGAACTAGACTTCTTTGACAGGATGCAAAGAAACATACCGTAGCGTAGAAGAAACGCAAGGTAAGCGATCACTTAAAAGATAAAAACTGCCCTAAAGACATATGAATTTACAACATGGTTCATTAACAAACTTCAGTGGGAAACACTTCGTTGCCGGAGTTGGGCGAAGCAAAAACCTTTGGTCATGAAATCTTTTTTCAGTCGTATTTCAAAAATATTTTTTCGTGAAAAACTTTTTTAGAGCGATTTTTTACAATATAAAAAAATTTCGACACGGAGCAAGCGGACCATCATACATCAGTGAATCAGCAGTTTTTAAGTGTTTTTGTGAATGAGCATTTTTCGGCGTCAGGGGGCTCGGAACCGGGACGAACAATAGTTTTGGAACTGAAAGAAAATCTAAGACTAACGATAAATTATTTTTGACTGAAAGCAAAAACCTGATCACACCCTTCCGGGTAAAGTTGGTCGATGCGCCTAAAGAAGTGGCCCCGACCAGTCAAGTAGCAGCAGGGTTAGCGCTGAGACCCGCATATACGAGACTATTCGCTTTTATATGTAACACTGTATACAATAATGCAGCATGCGAAGAGCCTTTAATTAACGCTTTTAGTGCGATTTTCTGAAAGGTCTGGTTCTCCAACCGTCGAGCCAAGTCCCGAAGGGAAGAAAAACTGCGGAATCAACGGACAAACGCTCAAAACCAACAGAACTTGGCGATACCTCCAGTGCAAAACTTAACGCAGTTCCTTCCACCAACGCACACGAACGGTGGGTGCATTTGCGTGAGCCATTTTTTTCGAATCGTTCTCTAAGTCTTTGCTGAGAGTTTGTGGGCCACTCAAGACCAAATATCGTTAAGGTAGATCCTGGGTGACCGCAATGTGTTCATTATTTGTTTGATTTGTGTCAGGTGGAAAATGCTGTTTGAACTTTCTTGGCCATTTGTTCTTGTTAGATTTTCACAAAAATCGAATGTTTTTTGAAACCTTTATATTGCGCATTTCGTGTCGAGTTCTGACTACATCGGGAAGTGTGCTCGAGACAGGGCCTGTGCTAGTTGGTTTCGGCCCCCCCAATCCTGGACTTTGGGGCCCCCAATTACAATATATTGCGGGCCCCCCCAATCCTGGACTTTGGGGCCCCCAATTACAATATATTGCATTTAACACATACTATTTATATAAACATAAAGGTCCATTTGTTTTTAAAAATGTTTACAAAAGCATGTTTTTACAGCACCAATATAACATATGAAGCAGACATACTATACCAGACAGACCACTGTCTATGGAAGGAAATCCTTTCTCAGCACAGAATTGGACACTAAGATCTTACAGAGTATATATTTCGCCTACAAAGCAGGCATCATCAGCTCTTATTCAAATAGAATCTCTTATTCAAATAGGCATCATCAGCTCTTATTCAAATAGAATACCAGACAGACTTCAGACTTTAGCATTTACTAAATTTCAAGCTAGGAAAATGACTTTTTCCTGGCTTTCAACGATGCAAATGGTTTGATCAATTCAGTCATATCTAATGTTTCTGCAGTTTCGCTTTCAGCAGATATCATTGCCATGTTTGTTAGTCTTTCATGAGGCATATTTGATCTGTGAAACAATTTGATTAACTTCAACTTGCTGAAGATCCGTTCAGCAGTAGCAACAATGACAGGAACAGTTAATAAAACACGTAATGCAATGGATAAATTTCCATGGCAGTCCTGCAAACCATTCTAAAACAGATGTTACAACGTATCCTCTGCAGTAATAATGGTCTTTACAGGCGTGATTACTCCCAAAATTCTAACACAATCAGCATGTATTTCTTGAGAATCAACGTCACCTCTCTATGAAATATCGTTGAAAAAAGGGAAGCTTTTGTAGACAAACTCACAATGTTAATTTTCACAATGTAAATAAGATTAGCGCCATCTTGTGATAAAAGCTTCTAAAACTGCTGTAAAACGATTGCTCATTGGCTAAAATAACTGTACTATCATGAAAGATACAGCGCTATTGATTTAACAACTGGATTTCTCATTGTTGTAAAGTATAAAGTGTTGAGTTTTCATTGGACAACTCTGATGCAAGATGCACCGGATATGACAGGCGCGTGCTACAAATACGATTTTACCTGATAGTATACCTTGGAAAGTGGCTATTCCAATCTTGTACAGTGAAAGTATACAACACAGGTCTACAACATAATTTTCCTGAATAATTTTTTACTATAAGACTGTACTAAAAATGCTTTCAATCAACCTAGTTTTTTTCGGTCGAAGAACGAATTTTTTTTTAATGACCGGAAAAAGTTAAGTCAATTCGGTCATAACGTACGAAAATATAGACAAGTGAATACTGTTACAGCGAATTTTAACACTATTATGAAACAAATGACCGAAACGTCTCAGCGAAAAAAAAAACAGCACTTAACGTGGATTCAAAAACGTTACTACACAACTGNCAGCTTACCAAGGCAAACGCTGACAATGAAGTTATCCAAAATGCACTTNGCAGTGATTGGGTCAGACAACAGGACGTTATGGGCCGTGGGAAGGTCAATTTCTCTGACGTGTTATTTAAACATGACTGTTGAAATGTGTGAATTCAATTCCTGGTGAGTTCCGTTCTAGTGCGTCTATATGTCCCAAGAAAGACCCTCAGTTAGAATTGGGTGTCCTTTTTACCAGCCCCCCCAATCAGGGGTCACGGCGGGCTCTTCTTCCGGATCTGTCTCCAGACAACAGCAAACGTCATATCATTGCCGCGAAATTCAAAGCTGTAGTGAATGTAGTGCGCGTAAAACAAATCTTCACCGCGAAAAACGTTTCGCAGCTGATCCAAGGCTAAAGTAAGACGAACGATGAACTAATCCAGGTATCCCCGAGTAAATGATGAGCTACAAGATTCGCGGACGTTGCGAAAACACACTAATCGACGACATAGTCGCGTAGTGACAAAACAATTCGCAAGACAATTACGTTTGTGCAAGATAAATTATGACGTTACCCAGGCAGTCGGCCTAACAGTGTTGCCATTTTAGCTGGCTTGCTGCTACATCTGGCAGGTTTTTCTCACAGTTAGCTGTAAAATTTCCAATCTGGCAGTTAGCTGATTTTCCAGCAGGATTTTAAAAACCTTTTGGCAGGTTTATCAGGTAACAAATTCCTAACAAAGAGTTCTTTCAAAAGTTTTTGGAAATGAAAACTTTTACACCTTTTTCATTAAAAAATAGTTTATCTTCTTGATGAAGTTTGAAATTGGGCAACACCAGAACAAGGCTCAACTTTTAATCATTTGGAATTTTTATGACGCAAACAAGCAATTCAATAATGATAACAAGAATGATGATTTATTGCAGACACATGGTCCATATCGTAGGCATAGTAAACAACGCATGAGCACAAAAATGGTTAGCCATGACTCACTACAGAATAGCTGTTTGCACATGATCACACGGATAGGAGAAAAAAATTTAAATCACCCAACTGTGGGCTAACCGTCAAAAGGAGCAAGAAGTAAAGAAATGAGTTTGATGGGGGTGCACATTGGCGCACGAATACATGCAACCGTTCCAATAAAGGTTGAAAATGCTTTACAACACATTTATCATAAGATCGACAGCGAAATAAATTTCCTAAGTTTTGAAGCAACCAATTAATTATACCTGATTTTTAAAGCAGCGCACGGGAGCTTTTCGTTGTTATGCAAAAAAATATTCATGAGACCCGTGCACTGGTCCAACGCATCAACAGCTATATCAGTTGGCCACCGTCATACATAAGCGTTTAATCATTGAGGAAAAACGAAGATTTGTGAAAAGCATTAGACATTTGAAGAGATCGGGTGAAAAAGTTAGCTGAAGATGCACAACGGCGCAAGAAGCGATAAAAATTATTTCTCAACAAGGCATCAGAAGTCGTGACACGATGGCTAACTGGTGTGGCCGAACACTTATTTTTCTGGGTATGTAATACATAATTCGGTAGGCATTAATGTATGCAGCGCGTAAGAGCTTCATACTCGCCTGTGTGTATTTGCTCCAGGCATGCAATAGGCACGACTGATTATTATGATGCAATAGGCACGACTGATTATTATGATTACTTATTATTATGATGCAATAGGCACGCCTGTCAATAATAAGTAACTAGATAGCTTGGTGAAGCTTAAATGATTTGCTTCTGTGCCTATAGAGCGCGTTTGTTAAAAGACTACATCGTTAGAATACGTTTTTATCTCACGACACATGATATAATTTCCAAGTCGTTCAGTTACGCCAGTAAGTAGTAATGTCTGGTAAAAAAAATTCCCCTGGCAAACCAAAGCAACATTGTCAAAAGTTTCATATGTAGTTGCAAGATTAAGAACTTAAAACTTGGCACCGCGGCTCTCCTGTTGATTCAAGAAAAGTCTATTGCAAAGTTTACAATAATACAATAATTGCGAGACGTGAACTTAAAAGTATGGTGGAAGCAAAAAGCACTCAGTTAAGGCTAAGAACTTTTTACGTGCTCCCAAATGCAAATAACAACGTTTTGAATTACAAAGACTAGACTTAGAAATTTGTAGGGCTGAAGCTATGCTCAGACGATTTGTCGCTGAGTATTGTTCTGTAAACACATGCGACTATTTGAAAGAGATTATCAGAAACTGTCTCTCATAAAATGAAGGAACTAAACTGCAGTTACTTTACTTAAAAATCCGACGGAAAGAAATTGTGGGCAACAGGGCCGGTACTAGGAAATGCGGGGCCGAATTAGAAGACTGATTGCGGTATCCCCACTCTATACATAAGTAAAAGTCAATATATATTTTTAATTTGTGTAATGTGTAGTATGTTCGTCTTTAACCAAAAAATAAATGCTTCATATAATAAAATGTTGAAAAACTGAAAGTTTTTCAAATATTTAAAAAAAATACCAACTACCAAGTATAACAATTAGAGACATAATGCTTAGACACAGGCGTTTTAGAAAAAAGCTTTTCAGGCCTCATTTGCAAATTATCTGAATACATTTTCAAGTTCAATGATTTTAACAATGCCTTTTGTATAGATAGCAATGCCAAAATGTTTGCTCTCTCTTGTGAAGCTGTTGATCGCAAGTATGTTTAAATAAGTTTTGAAAACTTCTTTCACTTAATCCAACTGTTACAGACATTATAAAGTAAAACCTCAAAGCAGGGGTCTCAAACTCAAATTGCTCCGAGAACCAATGGAGGACTAATAAACTAAGCTGAGGGTCACATTGTGATGCTGACGCAACAATGGCTGTACCTGAACCTTACTAGAAACATCTTCGATATCTCATTGCTTGTGAAAGCTATCATGAGTCATAGGCAAATCATTTTTACCCGCCCCATACGTTCGTTTGAAAGGACATTATTCACTCGCTATCTCGGCACTTTCAAACCGGTAAATAAACTAAATAACGTAAATGTTAATTACAGTATTCGAAAATTACCAAAAAGCATCTTCAATTTGGATTTGATTTTGAAATAAAAATGTTGGATCGAATTCGGATTGGAAAAACATAAATCCGTTCATATCTGCTGCAGGGTTACGGAGGCAGAGTCGCAAGGAGTCGAAGGTTTTTGGGTGGAGTCATATTTCTAAAAAAACGAGGAGTCGTCGGAGTCGGATTTTTTTATCCGACTCCGAAAATCCCAGTGAATACTTTTTCACGTCGCGCTNCTAAGTTAGGTCGAGTCCTAACTCGTGACTGTTGAAATGACACATTTTCTTTTGAAACTTTTATTGACACAGAATTCTTGCTGTGCACCACGATTTCCATTGATTGCTAATTGCTACAAAATTGTTGACAGTCAAACTTCATTCACGTTATGTTTTAAGGAGTCGGAGTTAGAGTCGGACATTTTAACTCCGATTCCGAAACCCTGCTCTGCTAGCGTCTACCGGGTAGAAACAAAGCGCGTTTTAACTTGTGGCATAGCTGTAGTCATGGGCGCAATTTGGTGGGGGACACGGGGGACGTGTCCCCCTCACTTGTTCAGACGGGGATACATAATATGCTATCTCCCCACACATTTTTCTCTTTAGGTTTTGTATTTGGAGAGGTTGCCAAAATAAAAATGACATTTATCACGTTTCATGTTAGATGCATAGGAAGTCAAGCTGATGTTGAAACAGAGTTTGATGTGGTATTACTGATTCTGATATTTTTATAAATTTTAGCTTCGACAAAAAGATTTTTAGAATTTTGCAAGTTTATAGAGGCCGCGAAAGATTGTTAACGGCTTCTGTCTGATATTTCACCCTGTGTGGCAACAGTAATTTTTATAGTAATCACTGGTTGAATACTGTAAGAAAGCAGGGACGCCGGAACAACGGTAGGCAGGGGGGGCAGTAAAAGAGTTGAGGGCAATGGAACTTTGTAAAATAGAAAAATCGTTACCAATTATACTTGTTCTGGGCAGCACCAATGTTGACCTCAAAAATAATAGCAGAAATTATAGAAAACCATTCTGAATTTCATGGCTGCGCGAATAGCTGCAATAAATTTGTTTCAAGTTGATCTTCATAAACCATGAAATTCCCTGTGATTCCGTTATGAAAAGGCACCTCCGCTCCTGTTGCCCGCCTTTCAAACGGTCAGGGGAATACCCCGTGATTTCACCGCTTTCCGGCGTCCCAGAAATTACCTATGATGCTGTTATGTAAGGACACTTGTGCCCCCTTTGCCTGCCTTTCTAAGGGCAGGGGGCAGTGCCCTCGTCATGCACCCCCGTTCTGGCGTCCCTGTAACAAAGGTAATTGTCTTAAAGCAATAAGAGTTTAACAGTTGCTCGTGTGAGAGACCACAGAGCAGCCATGACTTGTTTCGTGCAGAAATGTAACTGGCTTTGCTGCAACGTTGGTTGTCACGTAAATTTAAAGATGCAAATTTGTGATGTTAAAAAGTTGCATTTGCAGGCAAATCTCTGCGAAGTATTAGAGGAAAACAAAAAGCAGAACTACTGTGGAGACGTAGTTTAGTTTAGGATTGCCAGTTTTGCAAAATACTGTCTTCAACCATTAGTAAACAGGATTTAAATCAAAACGGAGAAGTATTGACTTAGCTACATATTGGCCTATAACTCAAAACTTATGGACTTGTGTAGAAATAAAAAATAGGCTGTACCAGTGTGGTCCAACTCCAGGCCCACGGGCCCCATGTAGCCCGCGGACCGAATTTATAAGGCCTGCGAGCTTTGTTGATAATGTTTTGCCTATGTGTTGCAACAGGTAATTTAAATTAGAGTAAGCATAACATCTTTTAATAAAAATGTACAATATTAATGGCGTTACACTAGACTGTGAAGAGCCTCTGGAAATTAGTCAGTAAAGATAGACTTCCCAAACTGAAAGATTTCGCAATAACAATATGTTTGGAAATACATACGTGTGAGAATGCATTTTCTACGATGAAGCAAGTAAAATGTAAAAACAGAAATTGAATGGCAGGCGGAACACTGGACCATAGTCTCCGACTTGCTACCACTAACACTGGTATTGATAAAGGAACGATAGTGTGAGAGAAACCTCGATCACAGGCATCACACTGATAGGGATTTGTAATAAATTGCTATTTGGTATTGTGTAATAATTTCAACGAGGCGCTCACTTATCTTCTTTTTTTTAGGTTTAAATCTTGTTAACCCTGTTGTCTCACACATCATTTTGTCGATGTGGCCCGCAAGTTGTCATGCTTTTGCAAAATGGCCCGTAGGTTAAAAGCAGTTGAACTACGCTGGGCTATATATTTAGCCTCATTTCTTGTATTGTCACGACAATGGCGACCAACCAATCCAAAGGATATTTATTCCGTGACTCTTTCACTTTGTACCTGTGCTGAATGCATGGGTTTGCAAGTCATTTGATTTGCCTGAGTTTAACCTAACCCACAAAGCATCAGTGTTTTCATCCAAGTGCAAAACATTTGCTTTACAGGTATGTATCACCTAGTTTAGTTGGACATTCTTTTCGTGTTAACGCAGGTTAAACTTGGTACTTTTTTGTCAATTCACCGTTGTGCAGTTTGATTTCTGTTTAATCTCAAATATATTTTCGTGTCCTTATGCAAATATAGCTCTTAGAATGGAACTTTTGACATTAGTTTCATCTATTAAATTTTGACTTTAAACCCATTAAAAGTTGATGTTAAAAGGATAAAACAATGCGTGATTAGTGTTGCTTTCAAAACACCTCTAAAAAAAAAGATTGGGAATCTGTATTTATAAAACTTCACTTCTGCATCGACCAGATGAATATATTGGTTTCACACCAAGCTGTCCTCCCCATATTTTGCAACAAAATTGCGCCCATGGCCGCAGTATACTTCTCTTAGATTACAAAAAAGGTTTCAAATCGTAACTCTGCAGGTGCTGGCGCGGGGCCCCTTGGGGCGTGGGGCCCAATTTCGTGAAATCGGTCAAACAAGCTTAAAATCGGCCCTGTGGGCACAAATGTTTGGTGGCCAATACCGACATTTTCTGTCCTTGTGCATTGATAGTGAGTGCAACACCAATAAGTGATACATAACTTTTTAAGTTAATTTTGATAACCTCAAAAATAGCAGATTTTTGGCAGAATTTTACTACATTCAGCAGATTTTAGCTGAAAATTTGTGACAAGATTTTTGGCAGAATCGAGCAGTTTTTCATGATACCATTTAGCAGATTTAGATGACAACCATCTGGCAACACTGCTGCCGAGCTAACTTGCAAATCTAGTTTCCTATGACGTGCTTTAGATGTCAGATATTTGGTCTCATCGACTGAACTACGGAAAAACTGTACAGATTTCGATATCGCGTAAACTATTGTCGTCAATTTCATCACGACGCATCACGAAATGACTTTCTTTTCACTTAATTAGTCTAAAAACAGAAAAACAACAAAAATGCACTGGTAGAGAACAAATATTAGCATCAATCAATTTTGTGCTTGCTCGTAATAGTAAAGCACTTCATTGCAGCGTTTAATTTAACACTGAACTTTTGCGAGTTTTTGACAAGAGCTCGTCAAAAGAATTGCTGCGACTGCCTTATAATAGCAACTCAGCTAAGCTGTGAGTCATGGTGGTGATGAGCAGGCAAAGATACATCCATCTCTGCTAGTTAAGATGCGTGGTTGACACCTTTACCCAAGCAAGGTGTGATCTCTGCTGGTGCTTCTGATGCAATTTGCCATAA
>JGI24021J15306_10009789_pt1 | contig 11856 bp, 6 predicted proteins | sample Ectturendosymbi1_FD_15306 | JGI IMG/M metagenome (IMG submission 15306)
GGANGTTTCCGCTCCTGCTTGTATAAATGAGATATGGCCTCCTCTGCGGCCTGTGAGTGTGGCGCAGAAGAACAAACCGTCGACCATGTTGTCCTCCAATGTCCAATCCATCGACCTCCCCACGAACTGCATGGCCTGACGGTGTTAGATGATCAGACAATTGAATGGCTGCTCAACACCTGTCCCGAGATCTAGTGCGGCCAAGCAGTGGTTTCAACAACTCGCTCAAACGAAAGAAGAAGAATAACCACCATAAAACAAACTTTCATGAAAATATTCGACAGTTGAAGCCCCAGTTTGCTGTTGAGTTTTCGATGAATCTGTCCGTCACGCTCAGCTTTTCATGACTTTGTGATGATTCGGATTTGCACATATTCATAATCCAACAATACGTATCATCAAAGGTGTCGCACTCGCATCAATCGTCAAATCGTTTTACTCAGAAACCGATTTCACGTATTTTATGCATATTCAGTTCTGAAAATTAAAAGAAATTCCTACGACTGAAGTGATGAATACACTAAACCAAGATTTATGGAAAGCATGCGAACTGTACCTTCAAACACAGGCTGTGAACATAACGTTGGCCTCATGAAACCAAACCAGTGCTACGTGTTATGCAACAACTAGCTTCGAGCTACCAAGTTCCAGTCAATGAAAATATTTGTTTGCTGCCTCACCTCTTATAATTATGCGAATTCGCCATCTACAAGTTTGGTGCAATTCCAAATAAATTTTTCACTCAACTTAACCGTTTCTTATCAAAACAGAAGTTGGACCGCTTTTAGAAAAACTTCACAGTATAAATAACATGGGGTACCAATAAGCACTTCAGTCCACGTCGTTCACCTTTTTAGCTAATCTTTTTGTCAGAAATGATGCTATAATTTTTCTCACTTTCAACCACCGCATTCTGGATATTTCTGCTTGTTTTATTGTTGCAATGACCGCCTGATTCTTTCTGAGATGACATGACGCTTGGTTCGCAACAGCGGGACCTACCAGAGGGGGTGCAAAAGGTACATCGTATCCTGTTCCGGTAGGTTATGGAGCCGGGAGGATGAAAGTGTTTGTGCTGCGTTTTTTTTAATCAAGCCCAAAACTACTAGTCAAAGCCAGTTGCCAGCATGACAATTAATCTATTTCTAAATCGTAGCAGAGTAGCTGTTCTATCTGTTTTCTGATTACTATGCCGACATGCTAAAGTTTCAACGAGGGACTCAGAAGTTAAGGGGACCCGGTCCGGCCTTTGTACCCCCTGGTAAAATTTATCTCAGAGGACCTGCTCACCAGCGTTATAATTAACTACGCAATTTATGAAGTGACGAACTCAGTCTATCGGCAAACATGCAGTACACCGAACACGTCAGCGCGTGGTGAGTGTGCCTCTGCATCATGTACAGAAGGTGCGATTGGCGGTTGCCTTTCCTATTTTGAACAAGTTTTCTGTTTTTCTTTTGCTACCTTTGCAAAGTACCATATTCACCACTGACATTAGGCAATTGCGTGATAAATGAAAGAAAAAAATACACGTTCGCGGGGATATGTTAAATATTGTTTATTAAAATCTCGTCTATACGAGTGTATTTCAAAACGCCTGTAGCTGTTGGTCTATAGTACGGTATACTGTGTATAGTATTGTATTTCCAAACAGTAGTATAGCGTTTCTAAATACAGTACTGTAGACAATTAATCACAATCTTGCTATTCCGCGAAGCATGCCAAGAAACTTTCTCCAAACCGAAAAATACCGGTGCCTTATTCGTTGCGTTTTTGAATAGCAGCAATGCGAGCTAAATTTTTTACTTTGTCGATCGAGTGATTTATCCTTTTGAACACAACGGTCGATTTCGACGCTTGTGAAACTTGTGCCGCATGCACTGGATTATTGTTTGGTTCAATAGGTCATACTGTGGAAATTGCGTCATACTACCGTCCTGATTTCGCCAGCAACTAAACTTACAACGAATGCAATATTGTACTTTTTGCTGCAATTTCAGTATGCGCTAGTGGCTTGTTGTGATTGTATGCAATCGCAGATCTCGTTGCATGTCAGCAATGTACGTGGAACTGTTGTTGAATCACTCTGGTTTCTGCATTAACTGAAAGAGTAGCGGGAGGTCACAAAGCAATTGCTCCCATATCGCTAAACACAATAACGGGAACACTTATTGTAAAGAAAATTTCAATTGCGGGGGAGTCGCTCCTAGACAATGGTCACACTGCGCTCATTACTTCCCATTATATTCCCATTCACCAATGCTTTTCGAATGTCGGTTTGCCTTTTCAACGTCAACTGCAATGCCAACCGCAATTTTGCGATTTCGATTTTGATCGCATGAGATATATTTTGCAAACTAGTTGTTAATGTTGGGAACTTATTTACTTCATTGCATTTTGCACCATATGCTGTATCATCATAATTGAATAACTTCCCTAGTGGCAGTTTTGAAGCCAAATTTGGAAGCTTGCCGTATAATCAGGCCCGCAGCCACGAGGAGGCATTTGGGGGCAGTGCCCCTCAAAATCTTTTTGTGCACCCCAAAATTTTGTTGCGTCTAGAAGAATTTGTTTCAAACATATACTAAAAACAAAAATCTTGCCCCCTAAAAATGTACTTTGCACCTCCTAACCGTAAAACCTGGCTACGGGCCTGCGTATAATGCTGCATCAGCAACTATCCTCACCTCAGTGAAAATGCTGCACAATCGTGATGCTTCTTTCGGTGAAGTTTGTGGTTTCACTGGTTGTTGCGCGAAAGCGAATTTCGGAGGTCAACCTTTGGCGCAGCTCTATTTTCGACTCCCAACTGCGCCTTTCGACACGCTTGGGCTCGGCTTTTCAAGAGAGAGAAAAACGTTCCACTACAAGAAGTTAGTTTTTAAGGTCCCCGTAGACAGAAAACCCCTGAATACATTGGTTAAAGTGGAGAGAAAACCCCTGAATACATTGGTTAAAAATACACAGAAAACCCCTGAATACATTGGTTAAAAATACATTGGTTAAAGTGGTTGGTTAAAGTGGAGACTCTGCGAAGGTCAAGCAAAGTTTTTTTGCTACCTCAAGCAAAGGTAGCAGCAAAAATCAACAGCATGTTAAAAACTACGGGCAGTTTTTTCACCTGAGGTCGATCTGTAGCGTGTGTCGTACTTGCACAACCCAGGGTTAAAAATGAAACCTGAAAGTATTCATCTTCAGCAAAGATGCGAAAAAAGTAAGCGCTAAAGTATCTTATATGAAAACAACAATCGAGAATGAACACTGTAAAGTGTGAGCATCTACTATCTGAAATAAAAAACACATACATGTGGTTAAACCAAGATTCAAATTATGAAAACAACCAAGCTTTCTCGTTTAAATGCTACAAATAAGATTAAACCTCTTTCTTAAGAAACCACCATACCATCTAATCTGTCAGCTTAGGAACTTATTTCAAATCATTTTCGAATGGTGTAAAGACTATTAGAGTTGAAGAAGGAAATATACACTAGTTCTTGGTTACCTTACTTAAGAACAATTTTATTAGTTTCGTAGGCTGCAGAATCAGGCTAATGGGTTTAGCGGCAAAACCTTAAATCTCATTTTACATCATTTAATGACAATGAAGCAACTGTCTGACTTAAAGAATTTGATGGAATTTTTACGTAATTTGATAAAAGCACAACACCCAGTTTTAGTGTTGCTTTTGAAAATATACGACTAAAAACACTGAATATCTTTTTTGTGCAGATGAACTACACTGTTCGCGAAGTAAACAAAAACGTGTCTTCTCTGTTGGTCTCCATAAAACATTGTGCTTCATAATTCCGTCAGCACACACAAATAAATGAGATCGTTGAACAAGAAGCCTTGAAGCAAAGCTTTGAAAAAATTTTAAACAAATTAGACTTAACAGTTACATCAACACTAACAAAGTTGAAGTTTTCAAAATCTATACATGTTTTATTTTGAGAAGTTTCGAAATATTCTTAATCCATCTCAAGTCAAAAAAAAACATCAAAAAAGCCTTCAAAAACTGCACATGCTTTATTTTTTATTTTGAGACGTTTTGGATTTCTTTGACTGAAGATGGATTACGAATAATCCGAAACGCCTCCAGATAACACATGCATAGTTTTTTGAAGGCTTTTTTAGTGTTAACCAAACTGTGAAACCTATGCCAGTTTTATGCTCCAAAAATTAGACTTCAAATTAATTTATAACAATGATTAATGCAGGAGGTAACATTTAAACAACTCTTAAATGTGAAAAGGTCATTGCAACAACACGCTTTTCAGAAAAACTAATAAAGGCCTTTTTCCCACAGGTGTCCAAAGATTGTTGCTGAATATCATCAAATATAAATGACCGTTTTATGCAAAGTAAGGTAGCCTACACGAAAAATGCAATTTCCGGTTTAGTTTTCAAATAAGAGTCGAAGTTGATTCACTCTATATTACAACTAAAACTGGAAATTAACGCAAACTCATTAGACTGAAAAACAACTGGAATATATTTTTGTTACTACCAAACACATACTTTTTCTTGTTTATGGAAAAGTAGAAAAATCTCTCTGCCAATTTGATTTGAGTTTTTAGCATGCGTTTTAAATTGTTTGCACAGGGAATGAAAATACAAACAATGTATGTTTTATATAAATTGAAGAGTGAGTATCTTTAATTGGTCACTGCAACAAAAGCAGCCAATTTCTTCAATGAAGAAAAACTGATAGACCTCCTAAACAATAATAGAAACACTGGGGTTACGCAATTGGTTTATACCGGAAGGAACAAATCGCTCAGCTCTGCGAACCTTGAACGTCGATTGCTTTGTGAATCGTCAAACTGCCAGAATTTCTGAAAATTAGGGAACCTATATAAATCGCAATGTTTTCGTTCGGAGGTACAGAAAACGAAATAATAGCAGACGTCATGACCATTCAGATGCAGTGAAGGAATCAGTGAAGACAGTTTTGTCAAAGCAAGCAACAAGAGAACGCTGCTTGAAGCATAAGAGGTGGCATTTAATTCACCTTCAATTTGTTTGTAATTTTTCCGCATTGTGTTAGCTGTATAAGTAACACATTTTGTCATAGTTTCCATTTCAAAAGTAAATGTGGTTTCGGGTATTTGTCGTAGATGTTCGAATTTGATTGAACTACAAACTTTTGATTGATTGATTACGTTTAAAACATCTTTTAAAATTTAGATAACTAATCAAATAAATTGCCCTTACTTACTGCATCAATTCTGTTTCCTCATTAATATAAGTAATGTTATTTTTTGCAAAGCATCACCCAGACTTAAGAGAAGCAAGTGACGTTGAAAACAATTGGATTTATCAAATATTTTCGCTATGCAAATTAAATCATACCTGTACTGAGCGGGTTTACGTTGGAATCAGACATTGCATAACTAACACGGATATGCACTTTGCTGTCTCTCTCTGCTTGCAGCGTCAACGGATTGTTTTAATTATTGGCAAAAAATTTAATTTTTTACAAATCTCTGTCAACAACTCCTGCTTCGTTTGGTGGTAAAATTCAAAAGTGTGGGAACTTTTTCTATTCACAAGAAATCCGAAAATGGAAGCAGTCGGCATTAATACCGATTACAGTTTTGAAGATAGCAATTACTCAGATAAGGGGGAATATCATTTGCAGTTACTGCCTGCTTCAAGCACCGATTGGTTTGACCTGGCATACCTTATGGTGCTCAGCATGGTTGGAACTTTGGGCAACTTGTTGATTATCTCTTCAATAATTCACGGAAAGTGTGCTGGGAAAAACGGAAACATCTTCATCATCAGTCTGGCGTGTGTCGACTTAATCGTGAGTAAGAGTGATGCAAAATTTAACCATTACTCGGCAAATGAACGTTGTTGTTTAAGTACAAATTTTGTATACAGATTTGTATTTGGGCAGAAAATCTGCTAATTCATATAAATGTTTAGTTGGCATTAAATTGACTTGCGCTTTAATGCCAAAACAAGTTAGCGAATACCGGTAGGTTGAATCATAATTGAGTTTTTTCTATTTCATTGTGACGTCTGGTAATTAGCAATGCCGCTTGATTATTTCAAAGGTTACAGCATTTATAATTCCCTTGGGTATTGCAAACATCATAGCTGGAAAAAATGTTCTCTCTACTTCAATGTGCAAAGTCGCCGGGTACTTTCTTTGCATAAGTTGCACAAGCTCAGTGAGCACATTGGCATGTATTGCATTTAACAGGTGAGAAATGCTCTTTTCATCTGAGTTATTGGAAGTGGCTTGGGTAAACTGTGCGTTTACGGAGACTATCATGCTAACTTTAATTTAATTGTGAATAGTGCACATTAGCACTGAAGCACAATTCTTTCTCATCTCCTTTAAAGGAATTTCTTATCAATGAAAAATTAATTTTTCACTTATAAACCTAACGACGAAGTACAAAAACAGTACTTTGTGATTTCATAGGTTTCCAGCACATGTTGCTTCAATTTGCTTAATTGTTGGTGAGATATATTCGTTCATTACACACTATTTACCGGTAGTGCAGCCAAGAACTTTGTTTCGGAGGGATCAGTCAATGACCAGTCAATGACATACAGTATTCAGTCACTGACGTCGTCTTGAGTCCGGTTGTTCCTTCTCCTTGTTTTGTAACAGTTGAAAATTGATATAAAGCACTAGTGGAAATCTTAACAAGTTTGCTTCGAGGGGTGCCATGTCCTCATCGGTCTCATTCTGGCTGCACTACTGCTATTTACGATTTCGGAAACGAATAAAATATCGATTTACTACAATGTCGGCTGATGTAAAAGTTAAAGAGCTGAAAGGTCAGAGATGTTGAAACATATTGCTACTGTAGTCATTAAATATTCATACAATGCGCAAAAGCTCCGCACGATACGCACAAATGTTCTAAGAACAGACCGCATAAAAACATTTTAAAGTCAAGGAAATAACTTGATTTCATAGAAATAATTTCAACATATTTCAACGATTGTTCAGTCATGAGTAGCCTGAGTTTTGTCTCATATATACACACACATGGGTAAAATTTACTCAGCCTATTACCCTAACTAACGTGGTAGTTTATGTAATAAAAAAGCGTTCATATCTGGCAGATCTTTACCGTCCTCTTTCCGCTGAAGTCTTTAACAAGATTGATCGTCATTCTGCTTAAAAATGTTTCATCACTTGCTGACGTTACATTGATTGATACCAGATCACTAAGCATTGCTAAGTTCGAATGAATCAGAAAACTGAGGCAGCCACACAAACATGTTACCAGATGTCTTAGGAGAGGAAGCGGTCTTTTATAAGCTTGGACAACTGGAACACGATTGAGCTCAAAATCTTCTGTGGATTGCGTGGAAGGCTTGAGTTGATAACTCTGCTGAAAAACAAATTTTTTACCATTCCTGATTTTTGCTTGGTTTTAACATTTCCTTTCCGTTAAAAAATGATGACTACCTGGACAAATCGTTTTGCAAAACATCTGAGACACTGTAATTAAAATCATATGAAACACCGATACTGAATGAATAATTGTATAATTGGGAATAAATTGCTGTATCAAAAACAGGAATTTTTTTAAAATCAAGTTAAAGTTCACACTGTTGTTTCAATATGTGAATGAAGTGAAATATTTTAAGGTACTGGTTTGTTGCCCGAAATGGAACTTACCGCGGTGTCTTCACGAAAAAAGTTCTTCTTTGGATCATTCTGGCGAATCTCGTCTGGTCAAATTTGCTTGTACTACCATCGGTGACTGGTTGGAGCAGTGTAAAGTAAGATATATGGGAAGTTAGCTTTCAAGATAAATACAGTAGCTTTAAGCTCTTCTGTGAATAATGCGTTCAGCGAATTTGTTCGTACTTGTGAAACTACGTTGAAGGATTAGTATTTCTGAATAAAGTACATTTAAAAATTTTAAATTTGAACTTCGCAGAACAGAAAGCGTCAGACGACTCCACTGCAGTAATGGGGTTTTGTGAAAATTAATCAATCTGTAAAAAACATTTTCATCCAATTTTTTTCCAAATAGCCTTTCAGGTGGTGTCAGATCGTTTATTCTATGACTTTGTCACGAATCTTCTTCGCACCTAAAAAGACGTACTTTTTAGAAGATTTTGCGTCTCTTGTTTCCAATCTCTACGAATCAAAAGAAGCGATCCTCTCATGTGCTAGATTCTTGGTTTTTGTCGCCTGCTTTTCTTTTCAACTCAACTGGCATCATCCTCTGTATTTATTAATAAGGGCAGTTTTCATGAGATGACCAAAGGAAGGAGCGTAGCCAGGGGGGCAATTGTCCCCCAAATTTCGAAAGTCGAACCAAATTTTTTCAGGTCAATCAAGCTTTTGATGTGTAAGCCAAATAAATACATCAGTACAAATCAACCAAACTGCTCAAGGAACCTGACTTACTTAAGCTTTTGGTCGAACCCTGATCAAAGCAGTATGGTTTACCAATTGCCCACGATTTATAAAACGTTGTGTATAGTGTAAATGCTGGAGAATTCATATCATGGCTAACGTTTGCCTGAAGTTTAAGCTCCGCGTGGCGTTAGTGATAATGAAATACAAACAAGGAGTAACGATTTTCGCTGCTGTTTCTGACGCACCAGCTTGCTGCATCCATCTTACGGGTGGCGCAAACTTCATTTCAAGACCATTGCAGAAATTCCTCTCTGATGTTTCTGTTGTGCTATAAATAGTGTATAACTTACCCTTGTCTGCAGCATCAGCCGTAGCCTTATTAACATGGCAGATTTTTGGTTTTGAACCGCTTTAAAACTAAATGCGGGAATATTGTGGTGATATACATTTTATATGGCTTGAAGATCAAACTTTGGCTATGAAGCAATCCAGTTCCGAAGTCTTTTTTATAAGGCCATAGACACTTTTTAGCAACAATACCGTTAATTCTAGATATTTATTTGTGATGATTAAACATATATTGTGACGGTTGAATCATGATTATGTGGAGCCTTAACGTTTTCATCAATGATTTCACATACTTTGCCGGAGAGTAAAAAAACAGTTTTCTCTAGTAGGCCTACTCAGAGTCCGACCTGTACATAATCTGAAAGTGTTTCAAATTTCATTTGATGTTTGCCACCGTATCCTAAAGTAAATTTTAAGTTATTCAGCTGTGATAGGAAGAGTCAGCAGCAAAACCCAATGTAAGTAGGAATACACTTTTTATTTTGTAAGTGCTGAGGGAATTGACACTTGCATTACTGACAGATTGCTTGCAATCTGTTTTTTCGATAAAGCGAATGTGACTAAAATGAAACCAAAATATTTTTCCCCGCCATTGGATTTTGTTATTTAAACATGAATGGATTTTTAAAAATATTCCAATAGCTTACGCTACAATGCTAGAGCAGTGGTTCCCAAACTATTTTGAGTTCGACCCAAATCTGAGTTTGGTGAACATCTCACGACTACGTTCGTTCTCTATCAGCAATCTACTCTTTTTTGAAGTACCTACGATAACGTAATAACCAAGCCTCTACTTCGCTCATATTTCGGTAATTATTATTCTTTAGGTTTTCAGTAGGTTATTGCTTTTTGCGTTTATTGGAGTGTTTTCCAGTGATTTCGGGTTTTAGTACAAGATATCCACATCAGGATCCATTATCATTTCTCCATTTTTTTCAAAGTTTTAGCAAATAGGCTTCCCTCAGCGGAGTTTGCCCTCAAACCTCTAGTTACGCCACTGACGTCAACCAGTCGCTCACGAATAAGACAAGAGTCACGTCTTATATGCGCGCATGTTTTGTATTTCGGGCGTCGGTGTGTTAGAGTGAAGTTCCTACTCGGCTTCGATTGAAAGTGTGGTGGTGTACATCAGAAGCATGCGAATATAACAAGCGCGATCATAATGTGGTGGCAGCGATTTCTTGTTCAACTGCGATATTGCCTGGAAAAAAGCATACTGTAGATCTTGCACTTGTAGCATCGAGATTTTCACATGCGCTTTGGCAGGAAAATTTTACGAGCAAATGGAGGATTTGATCCAGAGTAGAAGCTAGGAATTCCACTGAAAACAAACTGTTCAAACTTTTCAACTCAATGAAAATATACGTTACATCTGCCGGCATAAATCTGAAGCATGTTCTGAAAAGGGCACCAAAAAAGTGCATGTTTTATGGATGATACTTTAAAAACAAGGAGAATCGAATATTTAAATGTTGGGACTTGGTTGTTGTTTGCCCCCCATCAAAATTTCTGGTTACGCGCCTGACCAGAGGACAAATCGTATACTCGTATTGCGAAACTTAAACATATTTTTTTTCTTTTCGCAAGCCAGCAAATTGACTAAATCTGATTAAAAAGATTGTCAATAACTTTTACCACGAGCGTTAAATATTTTTGAATACACTGTAGCTTTTAGCACCAATGAGAAAAATTATGGTTAAACCAAATAGAGGCAAATTCATGTCGCAGACATTTCGATAATTACTGCTACCATCGTCCATCATCAGTAGGAGGAAATATGAACTGCAGTCTGCTTGCTGCAAATTTTCTGTAGCTAGTAGGGAGAATGGCGCTGTGAAAATCAACAAAGATCGAGATAAACTGTGACGGCAGTGACTTTAGCAATAATTTCATTATTGCTTGAATCGCATACAAGCGCAGGAGTGGGTCCAGCCAGTAAGCCTAGGAAGGCGATTTCAGTAATATTTGGCAGAATGTCTCATTACAAGTTCACTACTGTAAGATACATGAAGGATACTTCACAACATTGCTGTGACAAAACAATGGACGTCAAAATGACCTCATCTCGCAAACGCTGTTTTCCGAATTGTACAAAATCATGGTATGAAAAGCTACTTTCGAAGGTTTTAGGGATGGCGATCGCCCCAATCACACAACCCCTGGATCCACCCTGTATAAACGTACATCATCTTCCCCTCAATCCAACGCTCATTTCACAATCTGATTCACAACTATGATTTTTCATTGTTTACTAAGATGTTTTCTTAAAATTTTTCTTTCTCACATTCAAACTCGTTTTATAATAATCATGCAGGCTAAAACTTGCAAGTTTCTTTGGTTTTAAATTCTTGTCTGTGTCCCATTCTTTATCAGGTTTGACGTAAAGACGATGATGTGTACACTCGACCTACAGCAATCATACAGCTACAATATCTTCGCTACTTCGCTTGGAATCCTTGTGCCCATGTCAATCACGTCTTTCAGTTACTGGAAGTTGTTTATGTAAGGGTAAGCTAGATATGCGTTTATGCGAACAACACCTGTAAAGACACAAACAAAAAGTGTAGAACACACAAACAACAGGTGTTTCACACACATGCGATCATTTATCGGGTTGCGTGGCTTTGGATCCGGAAAAAAACTTTGCTGAAGGATACCTTCGCCACACACGGATTTATTTCTTAGTAAAATCTGAGTGGTTAAAATATTACAATTTTTCTTTGTTTTTGTTGTTTTCCTGAATTAGGAAAAATATGTTTTCACCCATTTGAAACATTCACGGAGATTTCATCCGAAATTCCTGAAGTATTGCAGACTTGCCTCAAGCAATGGTCAGCGACAAATACAACAAAAGAGAATAGTCCTGTTACTCTGTAACTTCTGTTGCAACTGTGCTTAGTGGCATTCTCATTCCTTCTATAATTACATGCATCTCCAACCAACGTCCACTAACAAACAACATCCAGGCGAAGCAAAAACTCTCATATGAAGTATGCCAATATAATGTAAATGTTTGTCGCATCGAAATCTCATGCACAGTACTCAAAATATTTGAAAAGACGTTTGTTGGTACAGAACTTGAAGATGGCGTGAAGTAGGTGTTTTGGTCCGCCTACCCTCTCCAGCGCACCGTCCCCTCTTAAAGAGGGAAAGGGCATGGCCGA
>JGI24021J15306_10009791_pt1 | contig 11856 bp, 8 predicted proteins | sample Ectturendosymbi1_FD_15306 | JGI IMG/M metagenome (IMG submission 15306)
AACCTGATATACAGTGGTGTAGGGGGCAGTGGTGTAGGGGGCAGTGGTGTAGGGGGCGGGGGTGCAGGGGGTGCAAGCGCATCCCAAAAGTTTTGTTTTGGTGAAAATCCGGGCAAAATCCTGAAAATCTGGGCAAAAAAGACACACAACTTCGTTTGACTTTAAAAATTGGCGCCCAACTTTTGCAAAAAAGCAAGTGAAGACCATTTTCTGGAGGTCACCCCAAAAAACGCTCGGCAAACGTTGCATGACTACTTTTTTGACAACTTTGGGAAAATTTGGGAAAAATCCTTTGCACCCCCAAATATTTGCTTTCTCCTATACCTATGCTAATATAGGCTTATCATTCTTAACGGTGCAAGTCGTTGACGCCTTTTTACACAATAACGTGGCGTCACGCGTAAAGCTTGTTGCTTTTTTAGATTTTCATCGTGGGAGTGTGTAGCAGGGGAAATAGAAACCGCTTCTTGTATTCTAAATTAGGGTATTCCCTTTATCACTGGGCCAGCTGATCTTCATTCTGGAACGGTACATTTTTATAACCAATGTAGGCATGGAGAAAGTGCTTAACCTCTTTGGTAACGGCAGTTATACAAAGCGTTATTCAATAAACAGAATCGTTTTACAATGGTTGGGTTTATCACTGAAGGGTGTAAATTTCCTCATCTCAGGCATGCGCTTTCATCTGTACGTACTCTTCACCATGTTCTGTGTTTGTTTTCCTAATTGTGCTTATTTGATTTCCAAGTGTTGTTTTTCAACACTTCTCAAAAACTGATAAACAGGGTTGGTTGACTAGATGACCGCCAGTGGTCCTTCAACAATTCTATATGACACAGCACCCCTCTTTGTTTACACTGATCAGCTGTTGCGCCATTGCATTTTCATTTGCTCTAATATTCACTAATTGTTGGTTTGCTTAGTGCAGTGGCTTTTTGTAGTGCTTCTGCTTGTTGGCTAGGTCGTATGAAACAACAAACCATTCCGGCATCAGCGTAAAATTATATAAAATGCTTGTTAAGAAAAGAGGAAATAGCTCAACGAAATATACCAATTCCAAGCCTCTTTTCCTTACGAATGCGTACTTAATGTACTTCCAAGGCCTGCGGGAAGAACTTTCGCCAAATGGTTAATTGCTTCATGGGCATAACCAAAGCTGTTTTTACAAGTAAAGGCCGCGAAAGATGCTTTTGAGGCAATATTCAGCCATAACTTAGCTATTGATCGCACTAGGGTCAATCATGACATCATAAGATGCGTTTTTGAGTTCTTTCTTTTAAAAAACAAGGCGCGGGCATTTGAAATGTATTTCACAGGTCCCAATAAACGGCACTGGGATTTCCTCATGACGTCACACTGCCCCCAAAATTTTAAGTCAAAAGATACTCAACTTTTTTAAACGAAAGCACGCAAAATCTACTCCTTATGACGTCATTAACTGTCTAGCGCGACCGATCGGCGAGTTGTGAACGAAATTGCCTGCTTAAATCAATTTAAGCGTCTTTCGCGATCCATGAAAGCTTAAGTTCTTTGCCAAGGAGTTGAGTATCAGCTGGTGGCCCTATTTCTAACTACTTCGAGGACACGTTTACAGGTATTCATGATTTTGCGTTTGAGTTTCAGAGCAGGGAATAAATTCAGATTTCAATAAATACTGGCTTATTTAGGGTAACACAACTGAGCCACTCCCCATCACTTGCAAACTATTGTCGTTTCGTATGGATCTTCAACTCAATTTGTCATTTTCATTTATTATTATTTGGAATCTGGACTTTTTTCTGGCTTTGATTATGTTCCAGTAAAACTTTTTCAAGTAAGTTGGCGAGCGCTGCCCGACAATGAATCTTTTCTGAAATATTGTAGTTCACGTTTCTATAAAACGGAACAAGTTATTTTATGAACCTGCAGTTATATCAAACAACGTTTAGAATAGCTATTGTGGTTCAACGCTATTTTACAATTTGACGTGATTTGACGACCTACTGTGTGCTACGTAAAATGAAAAACCATGTGCTTTTCGTTAACCTGGCAGGTCAGACTGTCGTTAAAGTTAAATTATAAACACAAGCTAACAACTCACTAGGGCACTGATGAAGCTCAATACTGTTTCTGGAATTTTTTTTCAACAAAAATGTTGGGTACAGTATGTTTGCAAAAATGCAGCTAGTTGTGTTGATTGCCAAAATGGATTGAGTTGCAGCGGAAGGCAAATCCACGTGGTCAGGTACAGTTTTATCTCTTTGGTGCAACACACCGTAGTATTCGAAACCTGTACAAGCGTTAAACACAACATGGAATCTACGAACTTCTACATCAATAGCGTAAAGATTTCTGGGCTTTTCACAAGTTTTACTTTTTTGCGGGTTCATCTGTCTTGAATGTTTGAAAAGTATCCAACCTGTTTCCGAAAGGAAGGGTAAGTGCACTTCTAAATGTACCATATGGTCTTCAACAACCGATAATCTCAACATATGGTCAAACGTAAACAGATAATGTTGTTCACCACCTGAAGATTTCAGTGAAAATTTATCACAAATATTTGCTTCAAGTTTCTGACTTTCTGCATCAAATCCGTTGCCATGATTTAAAGTAAAGCCGTGAAACAGAACTTTTCAGATGGAATCATAGTGAATATTTCGAAGTTAACAGTGCAGACCGCCCATTAGTGGCGCGTCCTCCTTGCCGAAACGCACGTGAATGCATCTGGTGCAGACTCGTACTTTTTTCATCAAACTTTTCCGGCCCTGATTCGTGGATGTGGCTATAAGTGTCTGGGTAGGCAAAGACATTGCAATACGACTCAGTCCTTTTTTAAGATGCATTGTTTTGATTTCGAATTGCTTGAATGCATGCATTTGAAAACGTTTCTTTTGAAAACGTTGATCATTAATCATGACGAAGTCTTATGAAATTGAACGTCTTTTGCTCCTTTTACGCTATTCCTATCGTGCTTCACCGTTTTGTCACCAGCTTTTCATTCGCCTGGAGATACGCTTGGCCTAATCTTACAGTGATTGTAGTTAGTAGGTCATTTGCGCAGCCATGTTTGGCAGTGCCTTTGCTGTACATCTGAAACTACGCGAATAATGTACTTCTACAACAAATGCTTTCTCATTACCTCAAGTTTGCCAAGGTTATTTTCTGGCAATGCGAGGAGCATTCGCCAAGTTGTGAGCCAAAACGTTCCGCTTAAAATGAAGCGTTGCCTCGCAGAAAAATTTCGTTTCATTTGCTGCCTTGTTACGGTCACGGTTAACTTATAATGAACTCATTACTAATTTACTCATGGTAGGCATGCTTTTGAAAACAAATGGTGAGCAACCGCTGCTACTGTATGTACAGCTTTTTGTAGGCAAGGCTTTGCTTGAGCTATTCGATAAACAGGAAGAATTTCAGAGGTCTATTTCAGTCATACTATCTACAAAAGCTCAAATTTTCCTGTGTTTTGAAGGAAGAATGTAAACTGGGGTATGATGCCAAATTCAGTGCATGTGTCTAAATGTGTCTAAGAGACTGATTTTGTTTTGAGAACATGAAGAGTTGCTGATATTACACTTGACATTATGTTAAAGAGTGAGCAATGGGTGGTGTTGCCATTATTAAGAACTTAGCTTCATGACTTAAATTCTGTTTCTCTGCAAGTTTTGCGCCCGGTAAAGGCAGCTCCTGGCCCAGTTCAGCGAAACCTCCATTCATCATATCTTAGCGATGTTTCACCTTTGGTAGAACGCCAACTTCCATCAAGGTAGAGTTACAAGGTTCAAGATTTATTGCGGTATAGAGCACCGTAAAATTTTAGATTCGAGCTTATTCACCTTCGATTATATTTTAATAACGGTTTCCTGGAATTTGCAAACTCTTTAAAATTTGAATAGATACAGTGAGCAAGAAGAATATTGTTTACTTGATAATATTTGTGATTTCATAATTTGAGTTTCATTATTGCACAATAGTATCTACATTGAGTTTTTGCAGGAAAAATTGTGCAGTAATACTTGTGTGTGCATTTGCAACTGGAGCGTCGTGTTCGTTATGATTCTGCTAATGACTCTGATTTTTGTTTAAAGTTCACTTTGCACTGTCAAGTGTCCAAGGCAGGGCCGTCGCCAACGGGGGCCAGTGGTGCCCGCCCCCCCATTTAAAATATGTGTCCCCGTTTCATGTTTGGCCCCCGGTTGCTGCAATATTATATTTTATTTTGAAAATATTTTATTTTGAAACTAAGCACGGACTGTGGAAGATACTTTTAGTTCACAAAGTAATGCGTTGCAGGGTCGCATTGAACTCTGCAAACAATAAGTCGATATGGTTATTATAGCTTATGGTTGACGGCAAACACAAAACGTCAGTCTAATAAGCACGAAAAAATCTAGATATAAGGTTAAGCTTTTTTGCTAACAACTTGGACCGACAGCACGAAATAAGACTGAGATTTCTCTAGAATCTTATCTTGATTGAAGAAATCTTGCACATTAGCTGAGAAGCACCTGTTTCGTTTGAACAACGAACTTGCCGGAATTCCAGCTTCATAACATGGTGTCAAAGGATTTGACAAATCAAGTCGAAAAACGTTTGCTTTTCCAAAATTTTGAAATCGTTCATGCAAACGTTAAGGTGCAGACAAATAGCCAGTGTTCAAGAAAAACTATTTATTTTGCAAGCTCTAAGGCAGCTGTGTTTTCTTTATATTTCTCTGTAATGCTTTACTGAGTCAAAAATTATATCATTATCTCAATGAGGGCCGCACATTGAATAACTCACTTCAATTTTAGCAAACTAAAATTAAGTTTTAAAAATTCCACTTTAGTTTTGAAAGCTGCTGAAGCGTTCGGAGCCTACGTGCAATCTGCAATGCTAAAGACTGTTTGGTACCTTTAAACAAACTTCGTAAGTGTGATATCATAGGTGAGTTTAGTGCCAATGAAACGAGGGTAGAAATCAAAGAACTAGAAATACGTTTTGGACCAAGGTGTCAGTGGACACGCGGAAATCTCCCAGTGCGCAGTACAGACGTGATAAAGTGGCACTGAGGACCACTGCATGAAAAGTGTCAAATTATCAAAATCAGAATAAAGAAAGATTGTCAGCTATTGCTCATTCTACAGTGAAAACCTAAACTGGGTCGCACAAAACCTTCGACTGGGCCGCATGGGGCCCACTGTCCAAGGCTTGGACGTAGCTCCTCTAACGGAAATTCCGAAATATTTATAATACTACTGGAAGTTCAACGCATGAGCATTACCATAATAAACAGTTTAGTATCTTGAATACTGGTTCTATCATGCGAGGACGAACAGTGATGGGTATGAAATATGAACAGAGGCTAGGAGGCATCATTAGCATGCGATTAGATGTGGCTGCTAGCACTGATTTCTCTAAATATTTCTTTATATGCATGAAAAAGCGTAGACCCTGAACAGATTTTGTTTGTGGTGAGCAGTTGGTGCTTAATATAGCTATATGGGTATGGAATGAACGTACACTCAAAATTGAACTGCATTCCGAAAGTATTATAAAGGTTTTCAACGTAACCTGTGCGAGAACAGAGATTCGCGGGAACATGTAATTTCTTTTGATATAATCTATTTTGATTGCTTCAAGCTCTTTTCTGGTCCTACATTTCTCCATTTTTGATATCATTAATGGTTCATAGTTTTACATTCCACAAGCACCGGACATCTTCAGCAGAGCACCATGCAGCTATGACCCTACACTCACTTTTACATAAGAATAATCGCCTTAAAATTATGAAAACAACTTTACTTATTGAAAAGCACCTACAGCATTCAAATCAATTTCAATTGACTTTCGTTGAGAATTAGTCAAATTACTCTCTGAACCACTAGAATTTGGGTGGGTGTCAGTTTCGAGCCGACGGTCCGAGGTTCGATTCTCGACACCAACTTACTTATCTTTTTCGCGAAGTTTGAACCAAATCTCGGTCACCGAGTTTGCGACCTCAGCTAAATCACTGCGGATCAAACATAAATGTTTAACTTTCAGCGGAAATGGAGAATAACTTTCAGGCGATTGTTTATTAAACACTGGATTCTAATTTAATTTTTCAGTTATTTGATAGCTTTGAAGAAACTATTTTGGTTAAATTTTAATATATACTGTAAGTGGAAACTACAGCTGAATAACAGCTTGTACAGTGGCCATGCTGGCCACTAAAAGGACACCATGTCTGTTATATTACTTCTCTCCACCTTCGAATAACGGAAATTATGACTTCTGTGCAGGATGTACAGTTTGCTAACCCCTGTGCTAAGATATTTATAATAAATTTCCGTTGTATTGCGCTCTCATCCCGTTGGTTTTCATTTAGTTCTTAAAAGGCTTTCAGCTACAAAATAAACCTCACTAAAAATTGCAAAATTTCTGTTGTGAGAAAATTGTGAAAATTTCTCCCCCGAAAAGAACGAATTAAGGAATTCATAGGGTGAGGAACTCGGTACATTTATACACATTTGTGTACTCCTACAAAGACAAGATTGGCTTTTTCTAACCTAAGTTATCTGTTTCCTAAAATCTTTGTTCACGCAGGCCGCTACGCAAATTGCTTCTCTTTTCATTTTGAACGGGCTGAATAGCTCAGTAACTTCCTTTTGATTATGACAAACAGAAAACAGTCGTTTACACTTGAGATTTATTATTGAGAATGAAAGTAAAGACTGAGTGCCCTGCAGCACATGCAGCGCAACAATGGCACGAATTGAAAACGCAGTGTACGAATGTAAAGATGCGCAAAATTGATCTATGACTTAAACTACAAAATACCGTGTGATATACGAACAAGAAGAGAATGTTTTTGCATTTTGTTTTGCTGTTTTGAACGGCTCATGATGGGTATCACATTTGCGAAACACCTGCTAGTTTCACTTACAGGCTCATGAACTGCGAGCTTGACAGCATGCAAGTTATTATAGGTCTTTTAGGAACGCTCAGTCGTTTCATTATGACATTGACAACATAACGCTCGATCGTCTATCGTTATGATTCAAATGAAGTCAACGAAGCGACAAACTTTGACAACAGCAGGCACAAAGACTTTTCACGGCGGTGCTATAGGTTTATTACGTCGTTCACTGAGAATTCAAGTTCTATTATGTATTCATTATGTCTTACGTGAGCTTGGATACAGTTGCCAAACTATTTTCGTAAAGAACCTTTTCCTTTCTTTTTCACAGCCCTGTTTGAGGAGAACAGTTTAACCGTAACAACGTAAGACTTAAAGCTTCGTTTGCTAAAGTTTGTTGCAGCCAGACAATTCTTTATGAGTTTGCATTGATATGGAACAGGATTAGTGTACTGTATGTAACGGTTGTTTGGCTAAGATTTTAACAAAACGTGCAACGTCAACTGCAGCTGCGTGTAAAATTTGTGCGATACGATTGACTTCTTAAATGAATAAAACATGTAAAAGTCGATATACAAAGACAAATCAAGTGTCACCAACGGAAAGCGCGCATATTGCAGCCAAATACAAAGTTTAAAAACGGCATTATAAAAGTCGTGGTGCTTCAACAAAAGCTGTTTACGTATCAGTGTGAAAATTCTCGTTTTAACCGCGTCCTAACCACGCCCTGGACTATATTCCCAGAAACGTAAATTCTAACAGTCAAATTTCCAACCATTTAGAAAATTGTCTGCCGTGATCTTGTTGAGGCTTGTGCAGACTTGGAAACGGGATGTGTGAGGTCAATGTAATTGATTAGGTTGTTTCACAACGTTTCTTAGCAGTTTGTGTTCATATAATAACGTAAATTCTCAGCTTGGCCACAACAAATCAGGAATGCAGGTTCCAGTTTTTCCGAGTTGTCAAGCGTTCTTTTTATTTGATGTCTAAAATAGTTTCAGAATGCTTGCAACCAAAATAATATTTCCCGTATTTTTTTGTTTAGGCCAGATGCACTGATTAGTGAAGAGGTCGTGAATGGCTGTTTGTGCAAGGTTCACACACTTGTAGCAAGTTAAGGTTTGCAGATTGCGTAACGAGTTCGATTGGTTATGGCCCTGCGATGTCGTTACTTCGCAATCGTATACTTTGCTGGTTGCGACTCTCTTTTATAACTTAAAGTAAAAACTCACCTTGAGTAGTTGACGTCTGTGAGCATGACAATATATCCATGAGCATGATGACCTTGGCCGAGATCGCAATAATTTTATAATTTCATTCAATAATTTCAGTCCAAGGCATTCGAAGAAAACACGACACACTTGTACATCTTGTGCGGTTAAGGACCGAATCAGAAGTAGATTCTTCGATAAGAAAGTGGCATCAAAATCCAACAATTAGTGCTGTCGTTTCAATTCATAGTGTGCATGGTTTTGCATTGGTCAAAGCTAACAATGATTTTCGTTGCATGGCTGCTCTTTGTCTACTTCGGCACGCCAGGATTACGCGGTTCGACAGCACGCTCAGGGCCGGATTTACACATGTGGAGGCCTCAGGGCAACCTTTGTGTAGAAAGCCTCACTACCTCAAAGAAATATTACTTAAGGTCAAGGAAATACTATTATCAAGAAACTTTACTGGCTTCCTAATACTGTTGTTATTAACTATTTTTATGTTATTCATACTAAATATGTTAAATTAACCGATCACAGCTCTTGACTGTCGAGGCCCCCAGTTTGTGGAGGCCCCTGGGCAGGTGCCCACTTTGCCTTTCCCTATATCTGGCCCTGAGCTAAATCCGGCGGCCCTTGCCCTCCCCTAAATCCGGTCCGTTATTGACGGAATGAATTAATAAGTGCGTGTTGAAGATTTGTAGATCCAGCTTGACGGAGCTGCTGCATAGACTTTTTACTTCAGCCACCGGATAATCGCCCAATAATCTGTTTATTTTCTAGCAGCACATGGACAAGCTAATATTGTCTTCGAATTAGCTTATGCAATATTTTTTTAGTTGTAAGTCATGCTCAGAAATGTTAGAACTACAAAGTAACTACAGTACAAATTGTGTGATCAACGAATAATAACACAGCATAAAATTTATGATAAAACCGTTTGCACTTGGTTTTGCATTGCAAAAGAACATACCGTAGTGACACGGCCGTATCTTACGATCTACTTCAGCAGAGCACCTTATTACATGTGTGTGTTTGTGTATGCACGTGCGTTAAACACTTCTTGGCGCTAATAGTCTGAATCTTCAGACATTTCTGGCTGCACTCTATGTATAGTTTCTGTTGATTTCAAGTCACGGACAAACTGTTTCAAGGAAGTGGTCGTGACACACGAGGTGCTGGCAACACCAGTCAAGTTGCACGCAGCAAACTTTCTCAGCTCTGTAGCGTCACCTTGCGGTTTCTTGATAAATTTTTCTTTACCGCTGCTTAGAACGTCGTCGTCGCTTATTGAAACCAGGTCAGACGAGTCGACACTTGCGTCAGACATATCAGCAGACGAGGATCCGCTGTCTAGACCGCTGTCATTGGTTGATGTCCGTTTTCGTTGATCTTCTTCCATAGCCGTCTTGTACTTGTTCCTTGGGGTGAAAAGACTTTAAGTAACTCGTATGTTGAGGAACGCGGTACATGTATGCATACTTTTTTACTCTTGCAAGAACAAAATTGTCATTTTCTCACCTAAAATCAACACATAAACAACTCAAAACGTTAAGCAATTTTTTGCCTTTCTTGCATCAATTTTTATAATAAAAAATAACGAAATTTCGGTAGTGAAAATGCTTCTATTTTCAGAAAGTTTGTTTTTTAATTTAACAGCAAAGAAACAAAACCAGGATAAAGTTTACAAAGACAGAGATACCTCTTTAGTTACTTTCGTGGTGGACGTCGGTATAAGGTTGGCATCTTTATAATCATAGCTTTGATTGTCGCAAAAACTTTTAAGACATTTTCCAAAAGTATAGAATTACAAATCCAAAAATATTTTGACATGTTTTGCACATGTGCGGGAGTGGCGTAGGGGGGCTGACGCAGCTAAATATTTATATAAGCATCACTACAGTGCTTGTCAGCAATCTGTTGAATCTGTTGTTCAAACACATGTTGTCCAAACACATTCAAAAGATCACGTGTAACACGTACCAGATTAAATGAACTACATGAGTGCTACTGTGTTGCTGTAGTGTTCGAGAAAACCATAATTGACGGTGGGGAAAAGGACAACTTTCATTGAAAAAACTGAGTTACTTCAAAAAACAGTAATTTTAAAGCCTCAATGTAGTTCCCTGACGCTCAGTGCAAACAGCAGAAGGGTGGCTTTAAATGATTCAACTTGCCGGGTAAGATGGGATTCTGACGCAGCTGGTTCTTATTGAGTCATTCCACTGTAACTTTCAAATGGCAAACGATTTAAAATGTACCTTGGGCTTCTGATTCCTGATCAAAGAATTTTGCTAAGCGTTTTCGAATAGTATTACTCTTTTGCAAGTTTAGTAACAGCTGCGGATGAAGTACATTTGATATATGCTAATTCTACTACGGTTTTGTACTTACTGGTGAGCGATTGTATAAACGCCTATGAAGGAGAGAATGCATCCAAAAAGAAATATGAATACACGGTCGAATTGCACCCCCTTGAATTCTTCATAGAACATAGCACCAGCAAGAATAGCGCTGACAGTAAAAAAGATGAAGTTGACAGGTACTACGTCGGACACATCGTATAACTGCATCGCCTGAAATTAGAACATTCTGAATTCAAACCGACCAGGTAAAAGACGTTTTAACGTTTTCACAGCCAAGTTTTTGCGCAACTGATTGATTAAAAATTAAGAAAAGTAAGTTCCACAAGCTGATATAATGTCCGTGGAAGGAACTTTCTATAAGCACATGGCAGTGAATAGTTCATTTCAGATCTTGGCAAATGTATTGATTAAGTAGAGAACGGACACGTTCAGCGATTGCATTTACATAAAACAAGTTGAGTATCATTCTCACCTTTTAAGTAAATTGTACAGAATTGGCTAACTTGTACTTGAACAACATCAACAACTACTCTAGAAATGAAAATTATGTCATTTTTTTTATCTGCCAGCGCTAAAGATATCTTTCGACCAATTTTCTCTTAAATTGGAATATTACGCATGTTTAAAATGTGTTGTCTGACTTGCACATGTCACGACGGTCATTCCTCTTGTATACAACTTATTGAATGTTTCTCTTGGTGTAGAAACAAAGTAATTAGAAACGTAGTATTTATACCTTAAGCCAGGGGTCTCAAACTCAAATTGCTCTGAGGGCCAAATGAGAAGTAACCGGTGGGCCATATTATGACTACCCGTAGTACCCAAGGGCTACTTCATGACGCTTACGCAACAATAGGCCTATTTACATGGTCGTGCTAGCAAGTGCGCTCGAAGGGAGTTTTGACGTCAAAAGAGCTCAGTGCAATTGAACCAAAACGAGAACGTTGCAGCTGTGCGTTTACATGCGCTGCAGAACGACTGGGTTGGATGTTCTGTGATGCTGACTTGAGGCTAGCGGCGATAGCTTCACGAGTAAACTAATTCTTTTGGTCGTTGTTGAGCTGTAGGTTTTCCAGTTACAAATGACAAACGGAGATTCAGTCTTCTGCGACAACACTTAAGAGCCACAGTATTCATTACTTTTCACAAAACCCAGCTTGCTAGGTTGATGAAAGGCAAAAACATTGATTATGCCAGGATTACAAATCATTTCTTTGCGCAGGTTTCTGCAACGTTTCAGCATGCGTCAGACAACACAAAGGGATTATTACACAATCCTACAGATACCTACTACAGTATAGCACCCAACTTTCTGCAGTTGAAATACGATTAGGTTGCATTCCAGCAAACGTGGTGTCCTACAGTACTTTTTGGAAGCAAAGCACCATCAGCAATTAGCCTATATAGGCTACCAGGCCGT
>JGI24021J15306_10009794_pt1 | contig 11854 bp, 10 predicted proteins | sample Ectturendosymbi1_FD_15306 | JGI IMG/M metagenome (IMG submission 15306)
TGATCCATACATTAGGCGCACCGGCTTATAAGGCGCACGATCAATTTATGAGGAAAAAAAGGATTTAAATTGCGCCTTATGGTCCGTAAAATACGGTAATATTTATTCTGTGCTTCAGGAAGCTATAAAACAAATTTTAAAACAAAAATCGCACCCCTACGAAGTCTACATCAAATGTTATAAAGTCATAAAAAGTCATATTTTCCATGTTAGGTCTGAGAGTCATATTTTGCATATTTTCAACCTAATTCAATAAACCATTGAAACAGTTTCAAAATATCAGTGAAACTACTACATCGATGGGTCTAAGCTGCATCCTGCAAATTGAACCCACTTGGGTACCCTGCATATGTTGGCAAAGATGTAGGTGAACCAAGTTATTTGGATGAAATGTAATGCGTTGCCTAAAAATACATGTTCGTGCTGCCCCAAAGAAACAAACCACTGTCCATGCATGCTTTCAATTTGCTTCAAAGTTCAAACCATACTATATGTTTTGCTCATGTTTTGAGCTGTTTATTTTAGTGGGGCTTCCTCAAACCTTGGGGATACCATCTCTTATGCCTATTTTTGCTGGTGATGTTTCTTTGCACAGTAGTTTTATATGTTCTTGCTCAGTCATTTTTGTTTGGTCATAGGCGAACCAGGTGGCTGCCTAGGGCGCTGGGCCAAAGAGGGCACCAAAAATACAATTGTGTGGTTCAGAAAGTTACAAATGTGCACCAAAAAGGGAATGAACATGATGATGCTGAATGAAACACACGTTCAAAAGAACGAACCCAAAATGCCGAAATAGCCGTAACGAACTATTAGGGGAACTGACCCCTAAGTCACAACACAATGAGGAGCAATGGAAAAAGGGGCATCATCTTGGCTGACAGCCTTGCCAATCAAAGCGATTGGATATGCACTAAACAAACAAGAATTCATGGAGAGACAAACTCTGGGATCACAGCTTCATATGTAAACTGGGTGGTACAACTCAGTGAGGTCTGTAAAGATGTTCAGACAGAACCCACACTTTTGCCAATCAATGAAAACAATTTTGACAGTAACGTCAACACTGCTGAGAATGCAAGGTTGGATATCTCTGTGAGATGGCTGTGGAATAGCTGTGAGAAAACATTCTTAGACATATGGATCACACATCCTACCTCACAGTCTTATTCTGATAAGTCCCTTGCACAGATCTGCCAACAACATGAAAAAGAGAAGGATAAGTACAACCAAAGAGTGATTGACATTGAGAAGTCTTCATTCAATCCCATTGTCTTTACAATAAGTGGTGGTATGGCACCAGAATGCACCAGAGTCAAAAGACTGGCTGAAAAGATAGCTGAAAAACGCCTGGAGCCATATCATATGCATCTGTCATGACTAACATAAAAACAAAGCTCAGATTTGCCCTTTTGAGGAGCACCCTTGCTGCAATACAAGGATTTCACGATAAACGAAGGGATGTTCATCTCTAGGATCTCACAGAAATTGACTTCAGTTTAATTCCCTGGCCCACAATCATGTAAGCCTGAATTATGGTGTCAATGGCATGACGCCAATAATATTTGTACAGTAGGTAGATAATTCTCATAAGTCAAGACATTATGAGTGAAATATTATCTTTTCTATAAGTAAATGCTCTGCTCCTTCACAAAACTTATTTTGTTTTCGTGTACCCAACGCTTATTGGATTAACGCTTGCTGCTAAACTTAACTTGTCTCTTCAACATCATTTGGTGACATGTGTCTGTTGAGAAATACTTTCATCCATGGTACTCACTCTGTTATGGTCTGTGGGTGATTGTGTTACTTCTTCATGATTGATGTGTATGAACATTTTTTTCCGCCCCTACTATTTATTTCTGTAATGAAATGTTGTGTTTTAATGCATTGCTCTCTGCCTCAAAACCCTTATTGTTGCTGTGCTTGCTTCACTTACTCATCTGTACATACCTCAAGTCTTCACCCAATGCTTGCCCACCATATCTGTGTTACATTGATGTCTATGCTGTATGTACTGTACAACAATTTTATGTTATTTTCTATGTTTATTATTTTTTGCCTGATTGCTGTATGTTGTTACCATTTGTGATTGTGTGGTACTGTACTGATTTGTTTGATGTTGGTTTTCTTACTTCTAATATGTCAAATCCTATCACCATAGGTCATTTCAGAACACTGTTACTTCTAAGTCTGTTTTGTTGACCATTGTTTTTTGTCATTTCTTGTGCTTTTGCCCACATCACTACATTAGCCCAATATCCTCATGGTTACAGTATGAATTCCCGAACTGCATTGTCACTTACACATTGTATTTTGCATAGGAACTAACTTCCAGTTGCAGCTGGGGGTTCAAGTAAGTAATCACTTAATTGAAAACATTTACTTATTACTTGAATAGATAATTTTTCATTACTTGGTATTTCAACTTCAAATAATTGGCTTTCAGTACAGGAAAGATTTTAGAAGCCACGTCTGTTGCTGTAAACGCAATATTATCAAACACATGACAAGCATCATCACACATAAAGTAAGCTATTGAGGAAGTTGGATTGCTTGCATGTCAAGAGCGTTTGTGAGCCACAAGTGTTAATTTTCATCATGATTACGATTTGGAACTAGATGCTCATTGCATAAATAGAATCGTGGCCTGAACCACCCATTACGTGATTTAAAATTGCAATCATTTTTATGTGCTTCAATGTTTTTAAGTCTAAATATCAATTTTGCTTATTTGCTTCATTACTTTACTTAAGTTACTTAACACCTTGGCTTCTGGTAGGCTAAGGACAAAATCTAGCAGTTTGCACGTGTTTTTGCGCAGGAATGCCTTTGCCGACGATTGAACCATTGAACCAGAAAGCTGTTCAAACCCTCAAAAGATTCAGCAAGTCTTCGCATCTGCAATAATAAAAGTTTTGGTTTTGGGTTTTTTGTGAGTGACATCATAAGTTGAGTTGTTTTAGGCCCTTTTGGCCCACTTCATCTGGCCCTAGGCCCAAACTACTAGATGGTAGCATTTCGCTCAAGTTTTCATTGAAAACTAGGCTAAAATCCAAGTCTTTTGATACTTTGGATGACTTGCGGGGGTTTCGGGTTAAAAAGTTACGACCTATAAAAACAAAATTAGTAATTAATCCCATAATTAGTTAATTCATTATTTTGTTTATTTAAGGCCATTAACTTTTGAACCAGAAACGCTAGAAACTCGACCAAGGTCTCAAAGGGCTCGGTTTCTAGCCTGGTTTCCATTAAAAACTTGAGCGAAATACTGCCGTCTAATGGTTGGGCCAAGGTCACGTAGCAGCAGGCAAAAATGGCCAAAAACCTACCCTACTTATAACGTCAGCCACTAAAAACCCGAAACCCAGAACCAGTGTTCCCTCTAAGCCGAACAAAACTGGCACTTTCGGCACCTATTTTGGACACCAGCCGACAAAAATTATGAATATCGGCATTTGCAATTTTTGGACGCAATTTCCATAATTGGAGAAAATTTCAGAAAACACAATTTAAATATTTTTTCAGAGATGTACGGGACATATTTTCACGATTGAAGCCGTTCTCAGGTCATAGCATATAGAAAGTTCAGATGCATTTTGGGAATTCTCCACTTGCAAGGTTTATAAAGAAGTTCTGGGCGCATTTTCCCGATTTGTGCATCTCAAAACAAAGCTGTTTGCCATGAAGTTCAGATGCATTTTTTGAGTTATCAGCCTCCAACGTTCACAAAAATTTTTTGGGCGTATTTTCATAATTTTTGTGTCCAAAAACAAAGCTGCTTGCCATGAAGTCCAGGCGCATTTTGGAGGTGTTCACTTTGCAAATTAAAAACAGGTTCTGGGGGCATTTTCTCGATTTTTGCGTCCAAAAACGAAGGTATTTCCCTTGAATTTCAGACACATTTTGGAAGTTCTCTGCCTGCAAGTTTTCCAGAAAACGTTCTGGGCGCAATTTTACGAGTTGTGCGTCCAAAAACGAAGCTGTTTGCTTTGAAGTTCAGACGCATTTTGGAAGTTTTCGCCTTTCAAGCTTTATAAAAAGAGTTATGGGAGCATTTTCCCGATTTATGCGTCCAAAAATGAAGCTGTTTACCGTGGAGTTCAGACGCATTATGAAGTTCTCTGCCTGTGAGTTTTATAGAAAATGTTTTGGGCACATTTTCCCGATTTATGTGTCCAAAAATGAAGCTGTTTGCTGTGGAGTTCAGACGCATTTCGAAAGTACTCTGGCTGCAAGGTTTACAGAAAAAGTTCTGGGTGCACTTCCACGATTTGTGTGTCCAAAAATGAAGCGGTTTGCTGTAAAGTTCAGATGCATTTTGGAAATTTTCGCCTTTCAAGCTTTATAAAAAAAAGTTGTGGGCGCATTTTGCCAATTTATGCGTCCAAAAACGAAGCTGTTTGCTATGAAATTCAGACGCATTCTGGCAGTTCTCTGCGTGCAAGTTTTAAAGAAAAAGTTGTGCGCGCAATTCCACGATTTGTGCGTCCAAAAATGAAGCTGTTTGCTGTGAAATTCAGACGCATTTTGGAAGTTTTCGCCTTTCAAGCTTTGTAAAAAAAGTTCTGGGCTCATTTTTACAATTTGCGCGTACAAAAACGAAGCTGTTTGCCGTGAAATTCAGACACACTTCGAAAGTTCTCTGCCTGCGAGTTTTACAGAAAAAGTTGTGGGCGCAATTCCACAATTTGTGCATCCAAAAACGAAGCTGTTTGCTGTGAAATTCAGACGCATTCTGGAAGATCTTTGCCTGCAAGACTTACAGAAAAAGTTGTGGGCGCAATTCCACAATTTGTGCATCCAAAAACGAAGCTGTTTGCCGTGAAATTCAGACGTATTCTGGAAGATCTTTGCCTGCAAGATTAGCAGAAAAAGTTGTGGGAGCAATTCCACGATTTGTGCATCCTAAAATGAAGCTGTTTGCTGTGAAGTTCATACGCAGTTTGGAAATTTTTGCCTTGCTAGCTTTGCAAAAAAGGTCTGGGTGCATTTTCCTGATTTATGCGTCCAAAAGTGAAGTTGTTTGCTGTGAAATTCAGGCACATTTTCGAAGTTCTCGCTTTGCAAGGTTTATGAAAAGAATTAGGGTGCATTATCACGATTAAAACTGTTTGCCATGACGTTCAGATGCATTTCGGAAGTTCTCCAACTCCAAGGTTTACAGAGAAAGTTCTGGACAAATTTTCACGATTTGTGTGTCCAAAAATGAAGCTGTTTGCTGTAAGGTTCAGACACATTATGCACGCTTTCCGCTTGCAAGATTGATAAAAAAGTTGTGGGCACATTTTTACAATTTATGTGTCGCGCAAACAAACGTTCTTGACTTCAATATATTGTAAAAATGCTTTGGCCACGTTTTATAATTTTACATGCCCATAAATCTTTGCTGGGTTGTTCAGGCACATTGTGAAGTTAACTTTCACATTTTATAAGGATGCTTTGAATCTGAATACATTTTGACTGTGGGTGCACCCACAAATTATAACGTGCGAGTGTGACTTTATGCAAAGCAATTTCAAAAAAGTCTTGGACTGGCTCTTCAGACATGTTTTGTAATATCTGAACTTTAAAAGAATGAACAGATTTTGTGAAATTGACCTGAGGTAAGATGCCTGGCAAAATTAAGCTGAGTCATTCATAGAGGCCTTTAACCTAACTTGTGTTTTGAGTATAGTGCACCTTTGAAAGACAGTAAAACTTTTTTTTTGTCCAGCTTATCACGACTGTTATCAACTTCCAGGTTCAGCTCATGTTGCATCACGCGACTGGTAAATTGCTGAGGCCACAAAGTTTGACGGTGAAATTTCACGATCATTTGTGATGTATCAAGTATGAAAGTAAACAAGCCTGCAAGCAGCGGGAAGAAGTAATGATCATTGATAATTATAATTAATATATAAGCTTGGCGAGATATAGGTATGACGTACTTAATTCAAACAAACAGTTAACTTGCACATGCAGTAAATTCCGAATGAGGTCAGTGCTAGTTTGCGAAATTAGGCTAAAAAAACTATGTGTCCATCAATTTAGCGTAAATAGTCGAAAAGCTGGAAGAAGAGTCTTCCATCAATCGATTTTGACATATCATATAAAACCAATGTGTGCAGTTAAGACAAACATGCCTAAAATTTTAAGTGAGAATATAGGCCCAAAACGGTTGTGCAGAGAGCTTTTCTATATCTGGATATTGTTTTCCGTCTGGACGGTGCTGTTGCTTTCTCAAAAAAATCTTTCAGGCAGTGTACCATACATAATAACTGATTTGCAAGTGCTTTGATGTAGGCGACGATTGTTGGAGAGAGTGTAAACAAGATGTTTACTAATCGTTGGTGCTACACCAGAACAATAGCAAACCCTAGCTTGTCTGACAGTCGACACTTGAAGTTAACCTTCTCATAGCTAAAAAAAGACCTTTTGGACACATTTTGTGATTTTTGTTTATCACAAAATGTCAAAACCTGTTAACTGTCGTTGATACGTTCAGATGTTGTAGAAAATGGCCTTATGTCTCGATTGTTCTGGTTTTTTAAAATGTTTTGAACATATTTTGCCAATCTTTACGCAATGTTGGATGCTGCAGGCCTTCCGTTTGGTGCATTATAAGTTTTTATTCTGACTGAAATGTTTTTTGGGATATTTGGGCACTCACCAATTATCTCTGCCTATAACAAAAGGCTAACGAAATTCTGCACGGGTTCATTTTTATAAATTCATGACTGCAATAGTCTGCACTACGCTATTTGCACACTTTTCGCCTTTGGCGACCTCTGCCTTTTGTACATTTTGACTCAAAAAAGGTAGACTATATGAGGGTATACGCAGGCTACATGATTTGTCAAAATGATATATTCAGTAACAGTTCTGTGGTCAGGCACATTCTTATTTTCACTGACATGATGTTGTAAAGTTGTTACACTACCCTTTGTACAGTTACACGTACAAGAGTTTATGATAGGCCTGCAAAAATAAGTTTATGTCTGCAACATGCATAAGTTTATGTCTGCAACATGCAGGGGATCCAAAATTGATTTCTTCCCAGTTTTATCAATTTTATGTAGTATTGAATGATCTAGGTCAGCAGTGGGCAATTAGTGGCTGGCAGGCCGCATGTGGCCCGTCATAACGCTTTCAGTAGCCCGCGGACCCAATTAGGGAAAAAGTTTAATCAGAAAATTCCTCCCACTTGAAATAAATATCAGTGTTGAGGCTAATTTGAACTGAGACTTGCTTCTTTTTCCATGGCAAAGTACGACCCTCTGCTGAACGCGGCCTTCTCAAAGTGACCCCCGAGTTAAAGTAATTGCCCACCCCTGATTTAGGTTATGCATGCAGCAAACTTTAGAGAAGGTCTGTTTGAATTTCGCTTTTAATTAGCTTTGATCAATGCTACTACATAAAAAGTTACTGTATATCCATTATTTGACCATTACCCCTGTTGCATTACTTAAGATTATACAGGAACAGCAACGTGGCTGAATTGTAGTGTAGCGTTTTGGTCAACAGAAAAAGAATTCCTGCACATGGTGGATTGTCTTTGCGCAATGTTAAAAAACACGCTGAACTTCACAACATTTATCAAGAGAAATCGCATGTAGAGGCTAGTTGTTTTCATAGAATCTTATAACAATTTTGATACAACCTAGAATTCAAGTATTTGTAAAAGAAGCTTTTTTTCTAACTTTTTTGATTCTATGTCCCACATAAGCACTAAAAATCTAAGCCACCTGAAGATTTTTACGTTAACCAACGAAACAACAAAGGTTTGTTGGTGGTTGGGTCACTGTCTAAATCTGACAAACACTTTCAATAAATTTTTGGAATTTTTTACAACTTTGCATGCAGATGTAAAAGAATATTTTGTGTACATGTGTAGGCGACTGGGCGTTAGCCGTTAATTACGTAGTAGTTGCTTTTATTCTCGTGGCATAGCTAGTGGGCTAGGAATGTTTATTGCTTAGGCTATTTCAGATATAGTGCTAACCAACACTGTTAACTCAGTCATACTTCAGACAGTATGCTACAAACCATTTTCAGATTTCGGATTTAGCTGCTAGCCTGAAATCAATCTGGGAAAAAGAGACCAAGTAAAATTCCTTTGTTGTTTGAAAATCACTTTTATGCTCTTTTCTGTAAATCTGTCAAATGATATTTTTGGAGGGGCCATCAGTACATATTTTGTGTACGTAGCTGTATGACATTTGCTTTATTTGAGTTTTAGATGGGAGTTGTTGGGCTAGAATGGGTTGCTGCAATGGTCATGGTACAAAAAAGGTTGAAAACCACTGGTTTTGTGCAACAGTAAGCAATGCACAACAAAGACAAGAACAGTCATTCAGGACTGTACGCAGGGCAACCCCTGAGACAAAAGGTTCACATGTGGCTAGGAAGTTTGCATGCAGTTGATTTCATTCATTGCCTCTGTGATGACTCTTTGTATGTTCATTTATCAGAAAATCTTCCGTGTATACGTGTTGGAAAAAGTGAAGACCATTATATATATATGTATATTTTGGTCATTCACCAACAATGGTTGATGAAAAGCATTTTCATTTAAAATGGATGCATTTTAGGGAAATCTACAAAGGGCGCCCAAGTTTCTTTTGATCTTGACGGCACTTTTTGGACACCAGCCGACTAACAAAAATCTTAGAGGGAACACAGACCAGAACCAAAAAAAATTTTTGTCATTGCAGACTTGAATACTTGTTAAGTCTTTTGAGGGATTGAACAGCTCTCTAGCGCAATCGGCTGAGGAGCTATGCAGTTGGTAAGTCTACCAAAATATCACTAGTTTTTTCCTGATTTCCAAGTACAATACATTCGTAGATCAGCAGCTAAAGTGTTAAGTAATCTTTTAGAAGTTACTTAAACAGAATGTTTTGTTACTTGAACACGTCCTACTTATGTACTTCCAGTGTTGCCAATCTTTTATGAAGAAAAACCGCAGAATTTACCTTTACACCATCCTAGAAAATAATAAAAAAACTTAGGCATACAAAATGTTTAAAAAAAGATAAAACCAAACTTGAAAAATTCACTACCATTTGTTACTCATGAGAAGATGAGGTAATGTTTATTATTTGAATCATATTTTTAACAAGTTCAAGTCTATTCACTATTCACACTGACAATTTACAAATAGCAGCAAATCAAATGTGTGCAGTGACAGAGTTAGTTAGATCTTTTATAAAAAAGCATTTAAATGTTTTCTTTTACTTTCACTTAAATGCACAAATTGAAACATGTACATCACATTATACATTCAAGGTCTACAGTTTTCTTTTTACAGCAATTGCATTCATTGCAATATTTGACTATTATTATTTTATTTGTCTTGAGACATGAAGTCCATAGTACAAACACACACTCTCTGCACAACTCAGGTCAATAAAAACAGACAAAACAGAATATTGTAATATAGCATTCAAGCCGGCTGAATCACAAGGTGACAGACACTTTCTTAACAGAACGTTTTGCACGGCATTGGAGGCAGAACCACAAGATTACAGAATACAGACAGACACACACTGTACTCAACACTATTACTCGCTAGTTAACCTGTGACACTGGTATAGCATTTGCAGAGTAGGACGCCAATTCCTAAACAAGCAAAGGCTAGGTAAAGTACGGATTAGTTGTGGCATGACACGCCATCCAATCCATCAAACAAAAACTGCAATCAGCAATGTTTGGGCACTCAGTCACAAAGTAAAATGCAATTGTAGTGTTCAAAGATTAGGGATTAAGGATGCATACAAACAACCTGACTGCATCAAAAGTACACATCCACACGTTGTTAGACTTTCTGCATCTTTTCGAGAAACTGATATAAATTTTTTCCTGTATCTGAGGTCACCAATGCGAAAAATTTTGGTTTCGCATAAAATCAAAAGCTAAGGCAACGGTCACATCAATCAATTTTGCTGAGTTTTGTGGGTCAAAGTTCCCAATTTGATGGAACTATTCGGATTCAGGACAAAATGGCAATAAATTTTGATGCCTCGGTTTTAACCCTTTCATACCGAAAAGTGATTCAAATGAAATAGAACTTGTATCCGAGGTCATTAATGTGAAAAACTTTTGTTTCACACAAAATCAAAAGCTAGGACATGGGTCACATCAATCAATTTTGCTGAGTATTGTGGGTCAAATTTCTAATTTTGATTAGTATGTTTGGATTCGGGACAAAATGCCAATAAATTTTGATGCCTTGCATTTTTCCCTTTAGAGGAAAAAGGTTTGAAATGCCTTCATATCTGTAGTTGTGTAATGCAAAAAACTTTTTTTTGAAGTGAAACACCGTTTGATGTGATTATTGCTGTGGTTGGGCAAGTATTCTGCCAGGATGATTGTGGGCCTCCAAGGTAAGAATGTCACATTGAACCTGATGACTGCTAACACTCGCTCTCCAGGGCAGGTTGTTGTACTGTAGAGCTCTGCATCTAAAGTTTATTTTACCATATATTAATAAAATTTATTTACCATATATTCAAAATGTAATTTTACATTCATACCTATCACAATGCCTGTAAAACAATGCACAGATTATCAATCACAGCTGCTTCAAAACCAAAAAAAGCATTCCAACATCATGCACAAGCAGAAACAGCCACTGACTTATATTCTATTATAACTGTATCATTACCAGCGATCAGAGTTGTCAAACACCTTTTGAAAAAAAAAAAAACCAGTGTCTAAAAACACCCAAACCAGGTAAAAAAGCTAAATTGTTAAATAACTTGAAATAAAAAATTTGATGTTAGTGTCTGCAGAACATTTTTTACAAATTTGGTTGTTGCACTGATTACCTCCACAGTACAGAAACCACAAGACAGCAGTGTTGCCATTCTGTTGTTACGGAATAGTACTACTCCTAGATTTCATGATAAAAAAACACTAGATTCATAAAAAACACTACATTACAAAATCAAACTTACACACAGCGAAAATGCGCAGAAAATGCATTGCAATGCCAGCCATAGACATTGTGCAACTCATTTGTTTGTAAACCAGAGACAAAGAAAATGGCAGATTGAGATAGCAGCAACGCTTGTGTTTGTTTGTTTACAGGTCACTGAAACTTTTTAATGATGACCAAGTGACTTCGCAGCGGTTGCAGCTCAAAACATATTATATTGTCTTGTGCAATGTAAGATTTAATTAGGTAGAATTTCTAGCAAATTGCAATTGCACTAAATCAAAAGATCTCAATATCACTGCTACAATTACACAAAATTGTGAATGTAATTAAATTCAGCCCACTCATAAAAAAACACTAGATAGCCATAAAAAAACATTACAATACTAGATGAAATGAAAAAACACTAGATCTAGTGGAAAAACACTAGGATTGATACCATTGCAAGACAGGAAGGAACTAGGCCTACTGTAGGCTATTCCAAATTTTCATCTTCCAGATTTTTCACAGTGTTTCTACATGAATCTTTAGGATTATGGGTGGCAGAGATGATCGGATAGTGGATTTTTTCTATCCGATCCTATCCTGTTTTTGAAAAATGATATCCGTATCCGATCCGAACCCTGTTTTGGTTAAAATCATACTATCCGTATCCGAAAACTATCTGAAAGTATATTATGATGCACAACATACATTTTTGTGTAGTGTCTATTTTGCCTTGTAAGGCAAAATAACTGCTCAAGTTATTTTACCTTTACCTGAACACGATTGGCTGAAGCAGTTACATGACAAGTTTGGAACGCATGTCCCCCTAACCAGTAAACTCTTAAACCCAAACCAGTTGTCTCTGCATATTGTGCTTGTCACATGACCACTTCAATCAATTGTGTTCAAATGAAGGCAAAATAGTCCCAACACAGGTTTTGCCTCATGAAG
>JGI24021J15306_10009796_pt1 | contig 11853 bp, 6 predicted proteins | sample Ectturendosymbi1_FD_15306 | JGI IMG/M metagenome (IMG submission 15306)
TAATTGTGATTATAAAATTTTGTTTGGTGTTCCCCAAAATTTTTTTATTGCATAAAGTGGTCCGTGATGCAAAAAAGGTTGAAAAACACTGGTGTATAGTACAAACAATTGGCAGCAGCAGGACATCACTTGTTGCAAGCAACGTCATGCGGAACAAACTGCGGCTGCATATGCTTACAGGATAGCGTTCACACAATCTAACCAAAACCAACTGCTTACCGGGTAGAAGTCCATCACATACTTCTCAGCCTCCAATGGTTTTCTTGTATTTGATGGGAGCAGGTAGCATAACAGCAGCGTAGCAATAATGATATAGGAATCTAAAAAAATAAGCCACTTTAAGTAAAGCACATATACTTGTCATAAAGAAAAAGTATACTTTGCTTATATGGAGCGATGCCGCGATAATGGAGCAAGCAAAAACGTGGTCCGTACGCTTACAGCACAAAACTCAGCAGCAGAAACAAGGTCAGCGCAGCAGGTCTGTGCGCGAGCACCACACGCAAAACTCTTGAGGCAGTGACGGGTTGACACAAGCAAGCCAGCACTTCAGTAAACTGACCATGAATTCTGAAATGCCAGTTTGTAGTGCGAATGGTTTGCATTCCCTACACTTACACTAAGAGAAAAATCTATCAGATAAAACCATTCACTACCAAGAGTATTGTACACATCAACACGAGCAGATGAAGTTTGGCCAGTTCAGCAGCAGGTGAGTTTGGCATGTGGTATTGCTTCTTCTCGGTCGCCGCAGCGTTGAATGTGCAATTCACCACGAACGGGGAATGTGCGCGAAGAACAGCACCTACTGTATATGCATGCGGCGCAAACAAACGATAATACAGTGATCGCGGCGCGTGATCTCTTGTTGCTTGCTGCCAGTGTGAAGCTTTGCGCACGTGCTTTCCGAACTCTTAGAGTGGTAACCTTGTAATGGGATATCTGGTGGGACTGTTTCGGATGCCACCCAAACATGGCTGTTAAACGCTTGACCAGATAGCCATAGGCAGTGTTTTTTTTAAGTTTTTAAAAGGGTATCGTGGTGGAGCTTTAGGGTGTCAACACCATTTTCCCTTTTATATCTGATACTTTTAGCATATTTTCACAAAAACGCAAGTTTTCGTCCAATTATGCTTAATTTTTGGCAAACGAACTAAAGACAATTTCATAAATAGAAAGGTTCAATGTAGGCCTACACATTCATTTGCTTATTTTCAGGCCCCTTTTCCTTTTGGGAGGGTCACGGGGGCGGCAGCCCGAGGAGGACCCGAAATACCTCACGATCAACTGCAATCTCAGATAGTTTTGCTGGCTCCACACCAAGACGGGACCAAGCAAGGTCGGAGATGTAGCCACGCCACCGGTCCTTGGACAAACTTTGGGCCGCTTTCCCGTAGGTGTAGACTGTAACCTGAAGGACTTACTTCGCCAATCTTTCCCGGGACATTCTGGACACATGGTGGAATCTCTCGATTTGGAATCTGGAATCTTTCGATTGGGAGAAGTGGCTTGACATCCCGGGCTTTACGGATTTCCGACCTGTGCTCTTCGTCACGAAGTGTCACACGGAGAACTCTTCGCAAATATCTCATCTCTGCTGTTTGTTCTTTTGACAGTATTCTTTCAGTCGTCACCTAAGATTCATGACCACAGGTGAGGATCGGAACAAAGACCCATTTAAAAATTGAAAGCATTGTGTTCTTTGAAAGCTCTCGTTTCGTCACCACGGAGCAATAAAGCTCACGCAGAACTGCGTTTGCTTTACCAATCTGTATATCAATCCCTTTGTTCCGACTTTCGTCACTAGTGAATACCACCCCAAGGTACTTTAAGGTCTCCACCTGATGCAGTGTATTTCCGCTCACTTGCAGTAAACCTTGGGCGTCTTAAGAGACATAATACCTCAATATCTTTTTAGAGCTAATTTTCCTTCCTTCTTGGTCGCACGCAGCAGAAAACCAATCAAATGCGAGCTGAAGACCCTGTTGCGAAGATCCATGCATGTAGCATCAATTCGTCCGCAAAAAGCAAATGATTAATCCTGCAGTTCCCAGCAGTGAATCCCTTGTCGACGCGTCTGTGACTGTGTGATTGCTGGGTGTTTTCTACAGGCGCCCATTTCGATGGCCCTGGTATTGGTAGGCAAATGAACACAATCAAGACAATTCAAGCCACACAAGATTAGAACAATACAAGCGCTGTGATAAAGTGAATACCTGGACAAACAATCTCCACATGAATCATTTCCAACAATCGCTTGATGTTGCGTGGCTTATTGACCAATTGCGTTGAGTGGTCAATTATCTTTTTTGATACTTCAAGTGCAATTGGGTGAAACTGATTTTCTGTGGGTAAGTCTGTATGTATCCGTCGGAACTCCCTTGCAAGCTGCAGAAATATATAGTATTGCTTGAACAACACGCTTAAATGAATATGCTAAGATCTGCCAAACCTGAAACAAGTCTGACAAAAAGTCCTTTGCTGGAGTACCAGTCTCACAATGTCATATAATCATTAACTTAAACAGTTCAACCTATGCTATAGCTGCATTATCATACTGCCGTGCAATGAATTTTTTGCCTTTATATGTACCAGCTTGGTGAATGTTGCAAGGCACTTACAAGAAATGTCCTTTGTGTGTTTAAACTGAATTAAACCCTAGTGAAATCTGAAGAGCAACGATAAAAAGTTTTTACCTCATCAAAATATTTAAGTGCAGGCCATTCCTTCATCAAGTAATGCGCCTTTGGCATTTCTTCAATTACAAACTTCCGTCTTATGTAAAATGTATCATCCATTTCTTGAGCAACTTTCGGGTTGTTCCTGTCTTCAATGGGTTTCGAGAATTCTTCGAGCAGCCACTGAAAACAACAAAAAGGAACTTATCATTTGGAAACTCCATCACCTGGATTGATGTGTCTGAGATACATATTAGATTTAGTTTACATGTCAGACATACACATGACTAAAACTTCGACCTGCGAGTAAAATGGTTGCCTGAACCAGGGCTGTGGAACCGGAGCCCAAGAAATTTTGGACGATTGGAGCAGGAGTTCAATACGTTTAGATCAGTTTTGTACAACCCACGGCCCGCGTGTGGCCCAGTCGAGAGTTTTGTGCAGCCCAAAGTAGGTTTTCGCTGTAGTAAAAGCATCCTGTATTCTGACAACATGCCCTTATTTTGACAATCTTAAATTTGACATTTTTGATGCAGATGGTCCTCAGTGACACTTTATCACGCTTGTTACCATTGCTGTTACAATTTGAAAACTTTCAGTACCTTAGATTAAGCAAAATGTTGTTTGCTAAGATCAAAGTAAGCCATTCTATGTGCGGCCCTCATTAATCTGTTATTCAATGTGCGGCCCTGGTGAAGATAGTGACATAATTTTTTGGCTCAGTAAGCCATTTGGGTTGGACATAGCTGGTTGAGATGATGGAGCCGAAGCCAGAGCCTCAAATTTGGGACCTGGTTCTTGTTTGTGGAGCAAATGAGTTTTACAAATACTACAATGTTTTTCACTTTTAATGAAACAAAACATTTTGGAACCGGAGTCAAAACTTCTAATTGTTGGAAGCGGAGATGGAGCCAGTGCCTGAAATTTGAGTTCCAGCTTCACAGGCCTGACCTGGACATGTTAATCACAACTTAAACTACACAAGCAATCCAGGGGTCTCCAGGCCATGTATGGCCTATGGGCCATATCCGCCTCGTGAAGCCATTTTACCTAGCTTGGGAAGATATATTGTCAGTAATGAAAAAATAATATTTCTACGAAACATTTGTTGATTTGGTAGAATGTAACATAGCCTGAAACAATCACATCACTTAAAATAGCCTGTCGTCAAAACTGTTGTGTAATAGCTTATGTAAACCGCTGACACGAAAGTTTGGAGACCCCTACAATAGACAATCACCAGTATCACTTACATAACCAACACAGACACGGATAGTTTTCAAATAAATATGTTACTTTTGGATAAAGCATAGACATTTGTTCTTTACACTCAGAAGAGTACCAAAGCTTTTTTAAAAACTTCATGCAACTGAAGCATTTGCAATTTTATCAATCTTTATCCATCTGAAAAGGTTTAAGTAGCAGGTTCAGACGTCCAAGTGCCAAAAATACACACTTTCTTTTTCTCATTTAGCACATCATCATCATATCCACCATCAGCCAGATACTGAATTTTCACTTGTCTTCTTTTGACTTCGTTGGTATTTGCAAAACCAGATATATTGTTGTATTTTATTTTGGAGTTGGTGGAGATTTTGTTCATTCTGCGATACCGCTTTCGTTGTGATTTCAACCTGCTTTGCAATAACTTCAGCCAGAAGCACTGCAAAATATTCATAACATGGTAATCATCAGTTTATCAGCAAACATTGTTGTTATGTCAATTTTCTGTAGCTGCAGCCAGAGTTTTTAAAAGGTTTGACCTTGTTCACCGCAAAGGTATTTTGAGATATCACAAGTATTTTACCTGAATACCGAGATGGTCATTAAACAAGATTTTAGTGTACTGCATTTTGATGGTGGTAGTAAAATGAGTTTCTGCTGTATGTTGAGAGACCGTTGGAAATTTTGAGAAACAATTTCGGTCAGACAAAAATCCTTAAAAAACATTAGTTGCAGCACCTCATGTTATCTCTTGAAGTTTACATCAGCGGGTGCCTATAATCAACAAAAAACTTATAGTGCTTGCGTTTTAACGAGCCCTGTTGCCAGGTACGTTAGGCCACTAAGAACCAAGATATGTTGAAGTGACACAAATGCTGGCTTGAGTAAAATCATCATCATAAAGTTGTTTTCGTTGAGTAGCCTTATATGTTTTTTATGTTATAAGGGACAGAAAAATGACTTAAGCTTAGAACCTGGCATACTAGGGCAAAAATTTTCATTCAAAACATTTTTTACAGTTTTTTATGAACAAAAATGACATCAGCAGTATAATTGCATCTCATTGGACATTAACGCCCATCTTTTAAATCATATTAAAGAGGTCATTACAAGAAGCAAGTTATTTTCAATAGCAAGAACTGGGCTTAAGAATTGACCTTATTACGACAAATGGATTTTGCACATCCAACAACTACAAAACACTGATAGTCAGACAAGGGTAATCATAATTGTCAGTCATAATCTATCGCAGGTTTTTGAGTAATCCTAATCGATTAAACTGATCAAAAATGACATACGATTACATTACCAATTTAATCATAATCGACGATTACTTTCGCGATTAAAATTGGAATTCTTCACACTCCATTACTGTGCGAAGAATTGCTGATTTGAAAACTGGGTTTCCTTCTTTATAAACGGTTGTTATGGTTTTGTCTGTGCGTATTAAATCCAAACAGCAAAACGGCAAGCACAGCGCTTAGCAAAATCTCACTTTGTTCCAGCTAACGTTCTTGTTGGCCGTCAGAAGTAATGTAGTGTCTCATTACTTGCAACAAAAATAAGAGCTTTAGTTAAAAACGGGTTGACACTTCCGCAACAGAGGGGGTAGCATTACACTATGAGGAGAGGTGTTGGTTTTATTCATATATGTTTAGAGTGAAGTACAGTAGTTGCAAACTTTTTTCTGAGGGATGGCGTAATTTAACCAAAGTCGAAAGTGCCTTTCAACAACGCTGATAACTAACATGTCAACAGAGATCACCCACAGGGCCAAGGAGAGTGAGATACAAAAGGTACATTGTACCCGGGCCCGGAAGATGAAAGTACGCCCCCTAACGTTTTCTGAAAACAAGCCAAAAACTTGTGGTCGCTTTCTTCAACTGTAGCGCTGGTAGCTATATAACTAGTGTTGCCTATAAATCTTGCCAAAGTGAAATGGTATTTTTAATAATAATTTACCCAAGCAGCTTTAGACAAACTTTCTTTTTGTTGTCATCTTCCTTTATGTTGTAATATTTTGTGACCATTACGTCATACACATCAAGCAACGTTGAGACTACGATACAGCAGAGTGTATGTGTAGCGCATCTTTCACATATACAACGTAGTAAAAATATAACAAGCCGCTTGTAAGAAGGGCTGTCGCATCTCACAGAAGCTCGGGTGTTTAACAAGAATCAGCGCCGCATTTTACTGCCAGATGTTGCATCGTACACACGCCCGACCACTACGCACACATTTAAGTTTCCAAAAGCTGCAAAGGGTGGTGTGAATGACATTAGTCATTCACAATGTTCAAGTCTTCATAAGGTCAAGCAGAAAATGTGTTTCACGTCCACGCCCTCTTCCTTTTTCTGGGTCACCTCAATTTTTTGCGCTCTCTTCTCTTCAGCATCATGTGCACACTCACTCATATCAGTGATATTTATGAACAGACGGCAGCTGTAGTGGTGACGCATCATTACCAGGATTGCCAAATAAATACAAAACATGCTAGTACGTGAAACTATCTGAGAGACTTAGGTAACTTATGTTCAAATGCGGCTTACATTAATTTTTAACACCATTTCATGCGGCTTACAATCGAATAATTGCGGTACGCGAAATGTCTGACAGGTGAATAAGACCAGAATTCGTTAAAAAATTTCAAATAGTAACCACCTTTAAAAAAAATCCCCACGTATATTTTTCAAAAATTCGGACGAGAAACATATTTTTGACTTGGCCTATAGTGAGAAAATTGGTATGTGTTTTGAGGATTTTGATGTATACAGTAAAAAGCTATGAATTTTGCTGAGTATCTACTTATTGAAACATACGAAGCTAATAATTTGTGTTTCTAGTGTAAGCCAGTCGCCAGTCTAATAGATAATCTATTTGCAAATTTCAGCATGATAGCTGTTTATCTATAATCTGATGATTGTACAAACAAGCTAAACAAGTTTAGATAAGGGAACCAGAAGCTAGGGGGCCTGGTATCAGTCCTTGTATCCCTGGTAAAAATTTTTTTCAGAGGCCCTGATCATTTACCAGATACTGGTAAAAACTAGGTTTGCGGAGTCAGAAGTAAAATATCAGACTCCGACCTTTCTAAAATTTCCGACTCCCGACTCCTTAACATCAAGGGAGTGAAATTCAGCTGTTAAAATCAGTGGGAATCATGGTGTACAGCAATAAATCTGTTTCAACATAAGTTTCAAAAGAAATCGTACCATTTCAACAGGAATTCCTAATTTAAGAGTCGTGATTTAAAAAGTGATCCAATTGGACATCCAAAGTCGGAGTCGGACAAAAAAATCCGACTCCCAGTGTTGTTACGAATCCAACTCCGATTCCACCCAAAAACCTCTGACTCCGCAACCCTAGTAAAAACCTCAACGAAACTAGCAAGCTTCTGTTGACAGTTGATGTTTAGTCTAATATACAGATGCACAGATATATTGGCATCACTATTCATTTCATTTCAAATTAAAAACTGCACAATGCTATGCTGGCTTGCAGGCGANCTGAAGGCCATCACACAACTGAAAACATCGTAAACCAGTTTGATGAAATAGTCAGCAATTTTGAANTTACTGTATTAACAAAAACTTTTCAGAATTGCTGGANGAGTGTTCAACCCTGATACATGTGGCTTGACGGGTAAGATTTGCAACACTGATGTTTATCAACTGTAACCAACATTTAAAACTTAGATTATTTTTGCTTAATGTAATCAGCATTTGAAGTGTTTGTTGATTCTGGACCGCGCAAACATCTCAACAAACAAATAATGTGATTTTTCTTTTTTTCAGCACTTACTCCTCAGTGATTTGTAATTTCGTTTATTGCATTCATTCGTATCTTATATTACCTGAAAATACACTTGCATCAAATGATGCAAATGGGTTTCGTTTTCTTTCTGATAATGTATCAAGACAAATGTAATCGCGATTGTAACCGTGATTACTTTCAATGTAATCGTAATCGAGCATGTGGCAAGTAATTGCAATTGATTACATTTCTGATGTAATCACCCCAAGTCTGCTGATAATATAATCCAGGAATTTCCAAACTACAGCCAGCAGGCCAAATCCCACTCATGAAGCCATTTTGTCAATGATGAAAAAACAATNGATTTACGAAACATTTGTTGATTTGGTAAAATGTAACATATTCTGAAACAATCCCACATGGGCGTTGGNTTTTGAAAATTCCAGAAAAAAGGGATGTTTTCATAGTTTCGAGTGGCAAAAAACAAATTTAACCACTGTTGGCCATCCNCTTAGAAAAATTTTGGAAAAATCTCCTTGTGGAAAAAATCTTTCCGACGCCCATGCAATCACATTATGTAAGTTCGCCCCTTGAACTTTTGTGCAGTATCTCATTTATGTGGCTCTCTCACAAAAACATTTGGAGACCCATGGTTCAATCTAACAAACAACACATATATTCAACTTCTGTTGCAAGAACACAACAATCTTGAACATACCCTTGCAAGCTCATGTGAAAAACCTAATGATCCACATCTAAAGTGAACAAGAGCATCAACAGCTTTCTTTCTCAATGCTAAAGATGGTTCACTGCAAAACAAGCAGTTTACATTTTAAAAAATGTTAGCAGAATGTTGCAGACAAGTTTTAGCAGATGTACCTTTCATATGTTCTCATTGCAGCCAAAAGAGCAGTGACTACAGCACGCTTTCCTGCTCTTGTGGATTTCCCAGTACGTAATAGATTTTTAGCATTTATGTCGAACTGGCATGCTTGTATAGGAAAATGTTCAGGTAGGTGTTTGTGCATATTTGATAAAAATCCAACAGCACCATTGGCATCGACAGAAGAAAATGATGAGTTGCAGGTTGACACAGATGTTATACCTGAATCACAACAAGCAATGTCTTTAATACCTGGCTGATTGTCATTGATGCATGCAACATCCGTGCTTGTCTCAGATGATAAGCTCAGTTTTTTTTGGAAAGCAGTATAGATCTTTACCAAATGCCCAAATGGGACCATTGGAAGAACTTTGTGCAGATCAACAGGTTGAACAGTTTCCAGTGTGTTTCCGTCAATTTGTTCACCTGCAAAAACCATGAACTTTTTATATATCTTCATGTAAAAACTTTTTTGTAGGGAGTCCTAATTTTTCTAGATAACAGTTATGCAAGCACGTTTTCACATTATGGTAACCATAAAATCTGTCATTTAAAAATATAAATTCTGATTATGCAATGTTGAGAATGCAACTACAGTAACTTGAAAAAGAACAAAAAAAAAACAGACAACATTTGCGTCAAATCCTAGAACAGGGGTCGACAACCTTTTCTTAACCGAGGGCCAAAAACAAAGTCTGCAAGGCATGGCGGGCCGTACCAATTTTCCACCAACACTTCCGATCCTTTTGCTGTTTATGATGTTGTAAAAACATGGGAATTTATGGAATTATAATCAGATTACCTCCTGATGTTCGTAAAGGAAACGGAAAACACGACATACAATACATGTATAGCACTGTGCGGTTTCTCATAGTTCCGCATAAGTATGCAATACAAGAAGTTGCACGGAGAGTAGATTCATAATAATAGAATATCACTACGTGGACCATACAGTTACTACAATTTGTAAAGGCTCTGCGGGCTGGATGATTTATGCTTGGCGGGCCGGATCCGGCCCTCGGGCCGCAGGTTGCCGACCTTTGTCCTAGAACAACACCAATTCACAAAATAGCAGAACAAATCTTGGACTCATTGCTAGAGATAGACCGATATATCGGCCTGGCTGATATTTGTGGCATTGCACTATTAGTCAGAACTTGTCAAAACTGTTTTGCATGTAAGTGGTCTTGCACAATTTCTTGTATGTATAGTAGAGGTTACAACTTTCAAGAGCATCCTATCAACCTCCTTTTTTTCACTGAGAGATTTCGGTCATTTTTTGTTGAGACATTTCGGTCATTTGTCTCACAGTTGCATTAAAATTCGCTGTAACCGGTAGCCTAACCATTAGTTAATATTTTCAGACATTTTGATCAAATTGACTTAATTTTTATCGGTTATTTCAAAACAATTTTGGTTCATGACTGAAAAATGACCAAAAACAACCCAGGCTATCAAAGATTTATGAAACTTACTGTGGACCACTAGAAATTCAAGGTGGACCGCTAGTGATCTACTTGGACCATGTTGAGAATCACTGCTATAAATACAAACCCTATTTCTGAAAATGATGACCCTTATTACCATCTTTTAATTTCTCAGGCACAGGGGCCCCCAAAATATTCTGCACAGGATTTCCCAAATCACGACCACCACTGCATGTTCATACAGTATACACTTACGTTCGAATTCATGGCAGTAGTAGTTTGCTTTAGCAGGAAACTCCCATAAAACTTCCAAAATCAATCTCTTTATCTCTTCACATGAGTATTCCATCACAAAAACTTATGGCAGTCGCTACAGAACCGCCTGTGTGAACTGAACTACAATCAAAACTCATAGACTTAACAAAGTTTAAATCAAATGAACTCGAAAGTCAATTAGTCACAGCTCAACAAAACTGCAGAAATGGCATGACACCAAGTCACTGCCAAGCACATAACAGAATGAGAAGACTATTATTATAGTATTTCCTGAAACGTGGCAGGCGCAACGAGGAAAGCATGCGCATCAAGTCAACCAAACAACACAAGCAATGCTTTTGGTTAAAATTGTGGCAACTCATCACTCACCAGCACAAATGACCACACTGTGGACCTTGATAATATCAAGTTGATATTTGAAACCTCATTCTTCTGCCACCTGTAACATGACAGAAACGCACGGCNAGAGTGCAGTGGGCTTTCGGAGAAACGTACTAAACTAACCTAAACTNACAATTGTAATTGTGAAAAGAAAAGTTTGGAAANTTTTTGAAAAGGAAGTGACTACAGATACGCCTGTCTTGACACAAGTCAAATAAAAGGGTCAGTTTGTCATTCAAACAACGTGGATCTCGTAGCCTGGGGGTTGTGCGTTATAGCGGCTGTGCCAATGGTTTTCAGTTCGCCTCTTATCTTGCCGACTTCTCGTTTTGCTTTTTTCTTTACTTTTTTTCAGGCTCAGGTATGATGTTTAAGGGTTAGTGTTAGGATTAGGGCTACAGTTACGAGTTAGGGTTAAGGTTTAGGGTTTATCTATTATGCTTAGTTCGTTTACTTTCTACTAAGCAAACTGCACTCTTGTCATGCATTCTGTTATGTCACAGGTGGCATATGAACAAGTTTTCAAATTTCAAGATCCACAGGCATATACTACGTAGCCACTGCCTTTGAAAAAAGTAAATAAAAACTGGTCCCATGAAATGAAACGTGCAACCACTACTGCCAAAACGAAAGTGGCCAAGGTGAGAGCCGAACCAAAATCCATCAGCACAGCAGACATAAACACTTCCGCTACCACAACAATGCCGCTTGAGTGGCAAACTTAGCGTTTTACTCAAAAAAACACGTCATGTGAAGCGGTTCCATAGCCACTTCCAAAAATCAATAGTTCAACTATTTACCTCTACTCAAAGGTAGTGTAGCACAACTTGAATGTGGACATAAGCAGTACAGAAAACACAATTTGCAATCTCTAAATTACAGTACTGTAGCAGTGTTACAGTGTAGGTAATAGGCTATATCATAATATGCGGTTTTAAATCAGGGTTGTCAATGTCAGCGTGTTTGAACTTCAAATAGCCAAACAGTGAACACTGTTCTGAAAGGAGCAAAAACGGAAAAGTAGCCAAACACTGTTTCAAAAAACGAGAAAGACTCGAAAATTTTGATGTTTTTCTGTCTTTCCATGCTTCTTGAAGTTGTGCTTTTTAGAATGAATGTAGACATTGATTACATACTGTAGACTTAAGACTGTACTGAAAGTAATATCAAAAATTTGTAGAAAGGTTCACCATGATTGCCACCGTCTTCCACCTACACCAGCTATGTC
>JGI24021J15306_10009797_pt1 | contig 11853 bp, 10 predicted proteins | sample Ectturendosymbi1_FD_15306 | JGI IMG/M metagenome (IMG submission 15306)
GGGGGCAAAGTCGAAATTTTGCTTCGGCCTATCCTTTTCGGCTTGTTAACGATCCAACGAAAATGGACGTACACAAGGCGCTTCACCCTTTGTACAACACAAGGAAAACGCCTAAAATTACGGCAGCAGTTGCAAACAGGGTTTTCCCTCTGAGAAAATTTTACACTGAGCAAATGTTTGTTTTAGTGTGCTTTTTTAAAGACTGAGTTGGCAGAGTTCTTTTTTTAGATATTTTAGGCAGATATTTTAAGACAGAGTTGGCAGAGTTCTAAATGAATTACAAGCTTTGTGAATTATTAGAATAAGTACAGGGTTTTTAAGGTGTTTCAGGGATCTGAATGGGGTCCCTAGAATTGAAAACCGGGTCCCTGGAAGAGAAATCGGGTCCCTACGGGTCCATACCGGGTGCCTAACATTTTCCTTAAAAAAACCTGAATAAATATATAGAATCTTATCAAAATACGAACAAAGTGCACATTTAATTCAAATAGCTTCTTGTTTTCGTGTTTTTTCCTTGTTTTGGAATGTCGCAAGTACGCGAGATGAGATTTCACTGGGCAAATGGTCTGCGCAGTTGCGCACTTTAGAGGGAGTATTGGTTACAAAAATGCGCCTTGCTGGCAGCAATGCTTCTTTTTCACTCATGCTGTTTTACACATATGTTATAAACCAGGCCTCATACATGCGGCTCGCGTGCAGCACGTGGCCCGCGAAGGTGTTTCGTGCGGCCCGCGATGCTTTTTGGGAATTTTCAAATAATTAACATTTACGTCATTTAGTTTATTCGCCAGTGCTTAGAAGTGCTCGGCCAGCGAGTGAACAAGTTCCCTTTAACGTTTAAACGAACGTTGAGATGGCTAGAAATGACTTGCCTGTAACGCACGATAACTTTCACAGGTTTAAATGCTTTTAGTGAGGTTCAGGTACAGCCACTCTTGCGTCAGCGCCGTATATGCTGCCCTCGAGTTACTTTTCTTTTGACCCTCGGAGCAATTAGAGTTTGCGACCTCTGGTGGTATAAACCTCCATGGCTTACTAATATCAGCAGTCGCTGTTTCGCTGCATTACTTGCCAAGATGTCTACGTTCAACAGTTGTGAGTGAACTGCCAGCTCATCACTGTATATGACACCAGAACAAGAGCAGTAAACCTGGCTCTTGTGCAGAGTGAGTGTTTCACCGGCAAACACACTGTCATTACAAGGCTTAACCCAACAAACCGGAACTAAACTTCTGATTTCGCGTTTTCAAGAAATTTTTGCTTGTCAGTCCCAATTTCCAAGGGGTAAAGCCCGTTTCCCCCCCCCTGCGCACCCCCATGTGCCTGGTCCTTGTGTTGCCCAATTCAAAACTTCATCAAGAAGATAAATTTTTTTTATGAAAAAGGTATAGATGTTTTCATCTCCAAAAACTGTCGAAACAAATTTTTGTCAGGAATTTGTTACGTGTTAAGCCGCCCAAACGGTCCCTCTAGAAAATCAGCTAACTGCTACAGTGGTGTAGGTGGCGGGGGTGCAGGGGATGCAAACGCACCCCCAAAAGTTTTGATTTGTCAAAAATTTGGGCAAAATCCCTGAAAATCTGGGTAAAATCCCTGAAAATCTAGGGCTAAATCCTTGAAATCCGGGCAAAAATGGCGCTCAACATTGTTTGACTTCAAAAAATGGCGCCCAACGTTTGCAGAAAAACACAATTTAAGACCTATTTTGGAGGTCACACCAAAGACACATCTTCATGATCTTTGTGGGAGAAAATTGTGGGCAAAAGGAGCACAAAAGCTTTTCGGGAAAGTTTGGGGAAATTCGGGAAAAAATCTTTCGCATCCCAAAAAATTTGCCTGCTCCTACACCTATGAACTGCTAGATTGAAAATTTTGCTGCTGACAGTGAGAAAAACCTGCTAGATTTAGCAGCAGATCAGCTAAAATGGCAATACTCTCCGTAACTTGAAGTGAACCTTGAAGATTTGTTGCCATGTTGTTGTTACGAAATAAAGACCAGTAGTAGAACAATCCGCTCCCACGTTTCGAATCATGACATTGCAGGCAAAGGAACGGATGTAATCACTGCATGATACCAGAACAGTGAACGCCATACCGCCAAAAAAACTGTCATTGCAAGAATTAAGTGAAACACGGCCTACTTAAGATGTCTTAAGGCCGCGAGTGAAATAATCGAAACAAAGCTGCTGACTTCAGGTTTTCTAGAAATTTTTGGCTCTTAGTCCGAATTTCCAGGGTGGAGGAAATGCCCGTTTTGCTCACCCCTGCGGACGCCCATGCCAGGGGGGTTTGACACAAAGGACAAGTACTTACGGGGGCGTGGTAAATAAAAGGTTAAAAACCACAGGATTAGACGGAAGGAACTTATGCAATTACTCAGTGCAAAAAATTCGCAGCTGTCCTTGGTCTAAATGCGTGTGAAAGAAAACGCTTTTCTTCGCAGCTGGCTCAAAAGTGTGACAGGAGAACCTGCCGCTTTATGCTAATCTCCGTAATGTGGCGCTGGTCGTGCACTGAAAAAGTACTCGTTCTTTTCATGCTGTTGTTAAGCCGCGCGACATTCCGCCGTCCACGCGGTCACATCTGCAACTTCGGGAAATGTGCGCTTGACTGAGATGTTTCGTTTCAGCAAAAAAAGGTGATAACGTCGTGTTTTTATCGCGTAACTTAATCAGAAGCAAGTCATCGGCGAAGTCTCCGTTTTCACGGTTGGATTTGAAAAACACTTCTGTCTTATTTGATCATCCGTCTGTCGCGTATTTGATCATCCGTCTGTCGCGCGGCATCAGTGGTCACGAACGTCGATAGCGAAAGGAGAAATCTGCTTAGCGTGCAATTTCCTAACTGTTTGCTGACTTCGACGAATCCTAGGGACATTATGTACTCACTTTGCGCGCATTAAGACAGAAGACGATTTGATTACTGAAGATAAACCACTGCCGCCAAGCACCTTCAAAAGGTTCTCAGTCGCGTGACGCACAGACCTGCACTTTTCCTGCATGCTTACAGCTAATCAGAACTGGCCATCCTTCAGAACAACCGACAGCACTCAGGCACGCACCGTAAAATTGGCAACATCCACGTTTGCAGACGACGTAACGTTCAAGATTCTTTTTGGCAATTTCGCCATTCTTCCGCAGCAGCACGACGACCTTTCGCTCTGAATCTTGGGCGAAGTTCGAACACGCATCAAGGTGTCACGTTTCGTTCAGTTGGTTCACTTTGCGAAGCGCGTGTGGCTTGGCTGCGCGGCATCTTGATGAAACTCGCTGTTTCTGGCCATCCAAACTGTGTCTTCGGAAGATTTTTTTCAAAAGGCACGCTGCACTGCCGCATTTTCAGTACGGGACCCGAATTGCTTTGGACGAGAAAGCTTTTCGCGAGAATTGCTTGTGGCGCAACTTACTTCCAAAATATTTCTCATGGTGTGTGTTTGCCTGAGTGTCCGAACTGTGAAGCGTTATCGGTTTCTCTTCGACTCGTTGCTCCAAGATGTTATTTCATTGCAAGTCAGCAGGGAGAAGGTTTTCAAAGTAGCGTGGTGCAGTTTCTGCCAAAGATTTCTTTCGCTCACCTGGTGTTGCCCACAATCATCGCACTTAGCTGCAAATGTAGCACAAGGAGAAAGCTACCATGATGGAGGCTGCAGTCGGTGACACATGGCAGGAATGCATCACAATGGCGACATCGACTGGTTTTGTGCTTGGTTTTTACTGAATTCAAGATGTCAAGATCTTAACAATGAAACGATCAGTGCCTTCAACATACAACACGCACCATCAAACCATCATTTCATCTTTGGTTGCGATTGAAAGCTCGAGGTTTACTGCAAGCTTTCGAGGAACAAGCCGATTGGGCTCTGCTTTCATGGCTTTGCGATCATCTTTTAGCTACTGTTTCAATTTAAGATGCGTCGAGTATTCATTTTTCAGAACATCCTTGTTTCGCAGAACGTTGAACAAAAATAAAGAAAATATGCCTGCGATGTAAGCAGCGGTTCAGGACCTTTGATGCGGATTCGCTTTTTCGCGTGTAAATCGATACACCAGCGGTTGTAGGTTATGATTGTAGTAATCACAAACAGCCTAACCGCAAACCCCGATTTTTACAAACGATAGCTCTAAATTGGCATTCCATTCCTTGTACTTGACAGGAGATATTTATTAAGTAATTATTAGAAGGCGCAGCTTAGTCTTGCTCCGCGTTTCTATCACCGCGGCGTTGGATTGCGATAAACCCGAAGAGCTTCCAGCGGGAATATCGCATCAAATCAGTCGCGTGCGGGCGTGCCGTTGTAAGTCCTTGTCACATTGCACTTGTATCGATTTAGACTTACTGGCTTTATGCCTTAATGCCAAGTCATGTTTTGCCGACACATTCCTCGTCGATGAGGCCCCGGGCGCTGCTCGACGAAGTCAGTGGCCTTTCCACAGCATACGTCTGGAGATTCGACGCGGACAAAACCCCGCTTGCTGATAAGCGTGAAAAGGCACCAGAAGCCTGACATTGGATGTTTCTCGCAGGGCGCACCGCCAGAACGCTGCCGTACCAACAAGAATTACTACGGCTGTTTTGGCAATATATCGCCTTTGTGCACACCTTCAGTCTCGGGGGTAAATGCTGCATGGTGTGCGGGCTGTGCTTGCATGAGCCTCTCACAAAAGCCACGGTTAAAAGTGCGGTTCGACTTCTGCGTATATAGCGATGGTGCGCCCATCTCTTTCGGCTGTCAGCGAGCACGCTTCCCGGTTTGTTTATGGTAATAAAGTGACTCAACGACCAGCGCTGAGTTTATGTTTGCGAAAGCTGCTGGTGATCAGCAGCCCGTGGCTGCCAGACCGGCTGCCATGTCATGACAAGTGAGTTTGATGGTCCGCGTCACCTGAGGTGCTCGAAAATCGCTGATTGGGACAATTGCACAAATGGGAGTGATGATCACGCCCCGATAAAGCCCATGCGCGCGTGACCAGCCAGCTTGAAATATTTTTTAAGTGTCGAATGAGGTGGCAAATGAATTGCCATGTGGTGTTTTAAACTTGTCAGTGTTCCGGCTACGATGACTGCCAAAAGTATCCATGATGTTGTGTGTCTTGTGAACACTTGGCACGGGCTCAGATTGAATCTTCAAAATCCGTCCTGTGGAGGCCATGGCAGTCTGTGCCGGTGTCGTCGTGAAAGCAACTGCCAAATTTTAAAAGTCGGTTATATATTTTGCCGTCCAATATTTAACTCGCACACCATTAGATATCATTTACTGTTGTCACAGCTGCTTGCGAATGGCGAAACAATAGCTGCTGGCAGTCGCCGCTGGCTTAAGTTTGTAAGTGGTCTTTGAAAAAAACTGACAAGAAAAATATCTAGGATTTCCAATGTATTATGCATGCTTCACAGTGGTATGTTAGGATTGGCTATGAGTCTTCACGTTCACACTTTTAAGTTGTTTTACGTAGTGTAGATATAGCCCGTTCGTGTGCAGGTGTGTGTGTGTGTTAGAGGTGCTGCGTTAAACAGGAGAGAAAAGCGTCTTCCGGGATTCTGGGCGTGCGGAGGTGGCGCGTAGTATTCCACCGCTCAAAATCGATCGAATGGCTCCTGTCCGTAGTTGACCCCGCTTAATTTGTTTGCAGAGGATGCTTGATTGTCCTGCAATTGGTTGTGACTCAGGCGTTGCGTGTTGAGAATTTATTAATAGCTCGTCATCGGTCACGCTTGACCGCCCGTTGTGACGACAACTTGCTCCCAATCCGACGGCAGATGATAATGAGAGTCAATTTTCCAGGTGGCTGCATCCTACTCTTGGCCTGTTGTGTAAAGAAAGTTGTTCCGCTATCGAATGCGCGTTGCTCGCTAAAGTTTTAAACGATGCCCCTCCTGCGTGCTCATTACAATCCTCCGAGCAGTTGCGTTGTCATGGCAATTTTCACGGCCAACGACTTTTTGTATTGTCGGTGATTTTTAATAAGGGCTGTTTAAGAAGTCACAGTCAGTGTAACACCCGCACCATACTTCCGTTATCTCCAACATCCTGGGTTGTGCGTCCCATTTTTCTCCGCGTGAAAGCACACGATCCTGTGTAATGCTGCACGATGTTTGTCAGCGTTAACGTGAAAATGTGGGTGTAGAAAAATAACCCTTGGGCAGCTGCATGTCCTACTGTGCCCGCTGTTTGAAGCACAAACACTTGGCTCGTTTTTTCGAAGCTTGTTATGATTTTGCCGAAAACAAGATTTTTCCACATCGTTTGTCATCTAGGAGCCGCGGAATTTTGATTGATGGACACCGACCGAAACGGGCTTCTTTTCGGGCGAAAACAGTTGCTGGCCTGATTGTTGAAGTGGCCAGGGACGTTTGGCCGCTGACCCGCACGAACGGTGAATCGGCGATTACCAACCGATAGCCTGCTTCGATTGCGGTCCGGAAGCATTTGCGCGCTTGACATCCTCGTCCACCCACGCTGTAAACTGCAGGGCATCTGTGTGTGTATCAGAAACGCGCAATGTTACTAAATGTGGTTGGGATTCTTTCGATTTCGCCTTATGCAGCTGATTGTTTCTAAAAGGCTCGAGATGCCGAAGTTGCGCCAACGCGTCTTCCATTGACCGCGCTGGTTCTGCCTAACTTGTAACGGTAGGGAATCGGACGCACTGGTGAAAATATACGCTTTAACGCATTGATTTTTGTCAAATCTTATTCATTTGGCTGGCGGAACTAAAGAGATCCATTGCTAAGAGCGTGTAAAGCTTGAACCTGCTCGGTGGTGGTGACAACTAATCGCAAGTCCACTTGCGAAGCAGCCCAAACGTGAAATGACCACTTAGCTGGGGGTGTGGCAGCCATTCCTGGCGACGGCGCTTTCCAGGATTAGTTCAGTGCAACCTGCAGCAATCTTCCAACGAATGTTACTCTGTTGGCGTAGCCATGATCGCGCCGCCGTCGTTGCACGCGATCATTTATTGTCACTTGCTTTTATTCATTGTCACGTGCCGCTTGCCGTTTGCATCGTTTATTGTTACTTGCTTTTATTTCTTGTCACTTGCCATTTTGATCATTTATTGTCACTTGCTTTTATTTCTTGTCACTTGCCGATTTGATCATTTATTGTCACTTGTTTTTATTCAACAAAACAAACTTTAGCCTGGCGGCAAGCTTGTGTGGAATCCGCCTGCTTGTTTCTGCTTCCATACTTCTGCGATGATTAAAACTTGCACGTATCTATTTTTCCATAGCTGCAAGCCACAAAGATGGCGCAAGTAAATCGATCACAGTTGATTTCACAGCGAAACTAGTTTCGCGTTTTTAAACGCATCTTCAGTGTGTAAAACCGTAAGACAAACCTTACTGGCGAAAAGTAGAAAGAAACACACACGAACTGTGGCTAGTTACGATGAGCAATATATTTGCAAATTTAAAAGGCGGGCCTTCCTAGAGCTTCATAAACCAGCCACTGTTAAGAAAACCTACGTTTAGTAACGGCCTGGAAAAAGCGCTTTTGCTCTGGAGATTTGATGACGGGTGCAAACGGCGCGGTTAAACAGAGCGCAGCGATCCACGAAAGATCGAGAAAAGCCGAGCGTTTCAACGTACAGTATTCCGAAATCTAGCCCATCAAAGTGGTTAATTTTGATGAAATTGAACAATTAAATTAGCTTTACTAAAATAAATTCAATTAATACTTATGTTTAGGCACAAACAAACAATACAGTGGTAGTTTACCATGAAGCAAATTTTCAGTTTTTCCTCGTGTCAAGCACAGCTTTGTTGTTGGGACATTTCATCAGTTCTCTTTTTTCTTGTCTCATAGTTCTCGCTGTAAATGTCAACATTTGTGGAAAGCAGTTGTTTTTATTCATTGTCACTTGCAGTTTTGAATTTTGACAATTTAATGTCACTGTGATTCATTTAATGTCAGTTGGATTTATTTGATGTCACTCGCCAATTGCAACGTGCTGTTGTTGTTGCAGAAAACCTGGCGATCGTCGAAAGAGCGGAAGAAGAAAAAGCGCAAGAGAAAACAGCGCGGCGGCGAGCGCCGGTCTCGTCGTTCCGTTGCTTTGCCGTACACTTGGGATTTTCGGAAAGACGGCTACTTTTGCGAAAACCCAAGTAAGCCAACATCTGATAGTAGATGGTGCAGACCCGTTGAGATTGCTTTACTCGCGCACACGCTTCGCCACCTTCTTCAAATGAAAACCTTCGCGCTAATTTTCTCAAGAAAGCCCTTGGCAGCATGTTGCATGAGAAGTGCTGTCATGAAAATATTGAAAACGTTTGCTTCCACATCTGTGTTATCTGCACAGTAGCAATCGTCGGAAGGTGTGAACGCGGCAGCACGATAGCAATTCACGAGAAATCCAACTGCGCATTCCAGTGCTCTGGTGCGTAAGCTGTCAGGTTCGTTATTGGCGTTTCTAGATAAAAAAGGAGAGGTTGATATAAAAGTGTTTGCAGGATGCCGTGCTATAAAGGGTGAGAAGCAAAAAAGGGGGTTTACTGTAAGGGGCAGGCTGGTCATTTAAAGTGCTCCAAGTTGGCTTTGCCACTGCGCGCGGAAATGTGCGAAATGTTTGAAAAAAGCTGAGGCAAAAATGCTCGGTTGATTTTTAAGAAACGTTGGTATGCTTGTTGGAGTTAACGTTTATTGGTTGCTCCAAGCTTCAAACTGGTCGCACCCAGCAAACAATACAGAAATTTCCTTATACTATATTTTGCCTGCTTGCACGATTGAAACACCACTTCTTTCGTTTTGATGACTTGATATGTTCGCCTTCGGATTTTGCTGCAAGAAATCTTTCAAGTTCTGCCTTTACGTATCGCGGACAAGAACTTTCTCGTGGCTGTCAACAATACGATATCAGGGAGAAAGGTCTTGCTTGGGAAAGCGGCGGTGGATATTATCATCGGCCGCTCTCTGTGACGTGAACGCGTGAGATGCAAACAGCGTTGTAATGCAGCATCCCTAGCAAGGCGCCATGGAGTCACGCCGGAGACACAGCAATCGTTTCCCTGAATGAGCGCACGCCGGGGCGGATCCAACCAGTTAGGTTAGGGGGGCGATTTCAGTGATATTTGTTAGGCAGTCAAGTCTCATTACGAGTTCGCTACTGCAAGAGAGATGAAGTATACTTCACAACACTGCTGTGGCAAAACAATGGACGGCAAAATGGTCTTATATGGCGAATGCTGTTTTCCGAATTGTACAAGATCATGGTGAATAAAGTTACTTTCGTATGGTTTTAGGGGGGAGGCTATCGCCCCCCGCTCTGGATCCGCCCCTGAGGTGAAGTGCCGCGCGCTGCCGATTTGGGAAACTGATCGAAAACCTCGACAGCTTGTCGACAATTGACGGGCGACGACTGGACGATTGTGGAAAGGAGGGGACGGTTAATAAGTAGTTTATTGGATTACCGAAATATATTTATCAACCCTCGCTTGTCACGCGTCGCTGCGCATTTCGGCGTCAAAGGAATCTCGGCCGCCGCGAACAAATTGCGAATCCTGGCTCCGACGTTCTTCTGCGCGACTCGAAAGCTGAATGTCACCGGAACTAATCAACCGCGGCCCTTGCTTGGTCCGAGTCATGCGAGCAATTAGCGGGGGAGGATTGTCTTTTGTACAGTTTTGACGCCGGACCGCCGCGATGCTTCCCACACTGCCCGCACAACCCGTCCGAGAAGGACGCGGTCTTGTTTCCACCGTACGTGTGGCGCCAACCGATGACCCAGATACCAGTTGAATGCCGGCGTGTTGTCCTGTGAAGCGGGAGTTTTGCAGTAGGAGTGCATGGCAGGGAACTTCGTTCGCAAGTCTGCTGAAAGGGACCCAGTCAGCACACAGTGTGTTACATTTTTGAAACTCAGTCCAAGCACCGCACAAAATTTTTTTAAATTTGAAGTCCAAGTCCAAATGAAGCCCAAAATTTAACAAAGTGTTATTTTTTTTAAAAACAAAAGTGCCGCAATTTTTTCCATTGACCCAGTCCAAATTCGGCCCTGATCCTAAATTTTCGAAGCGATTTACAGTCCGGCTCCAATCCAAAAATAAATACGTTAGAGTCCGGATACAGTCCAACGCTCATCTCTGCTAGGAACTTCGATCACGTGACAGGCGCGGCATCAGCCAGCGCCCGTCATCATCCCACGCGCGATCTTCGGTTCGGATTGAACCGATACGGGCCGCGAACGGAAATATCCAAAGAACAGCTTGGCCGCGTCGCAAGGTCAATTGTGCGCAATGCCACTATGNTATCGGGAACAAGGTTTCCCGTGACGAATCGGGTGTAAGAGCGTGGCGAGATGCTTTGTCCGGGCGGCACGTGAGCTTGCGTTGATAATGGGAGACGTCTGTCCTGAAATTCGCAGTCAGCTCTTTTCGTTTGGGAAAGATATTTTTTTGTTAAAGTCATTGACGAAAGCGCGCATACACATGTTCTACGTCGTCTGTTGTGTACGGATCATGGGCGCATTACGTTTCTATCTTTCGCACCGCACTGGCGATCAGCGAATTGCAATAATGCCGCTGTTTGCAGAACGTCCGTTTTAAGCATAAATTAGTAGCAGTAGCGTTCTTGTGTCTTTTCCTCGCTTATGGTTCAGTTCACCACCATACCATTTAATTATCACGAAGCGTTAAAATACAAGCAATTCTCAAATTGCTTTCAAGGTTCTAGCGTTGTTTACTGTCGCGTAATTTTTGGAGCGCATTCTGCACTCTGCAGGTGTTGTATTGAGCTTGGTTGATACGCTTGTCTTCAGCAAGTTTCTCTCGTCATGGAGGAAGTTGCCAAGTTGGGCATCTTTAAAAATTCCGGCATATTTTTCCCCATAAATTTGCTTACCCATAAGCGACACCTGTGTTTGTGCAGTCGTTATCTGGCCTCCCTCGACCGAGCATGAAGTCTTCAAACGCCTGAGTTCGCTGTAGCGATGGCTTTCGCGTCGGTTCCACGCTCGAACAAAAACCCTGAGCGATGCTTTCGCATGTACAAACCAGGCGACGTGTACCTGTTCTTCCGTCCCAGCCAGACGTTACTCGCTCATGTTTTTCTTTTGCGTAGAGTCGTCGTACGCCAAGTGGATATTCGACCGTGCCCACGGAGAATCCGAGTCGTTGTGGTCGACGCGCGCCTTGCGATCCATGTGCGAACAGGAGAGGCGGCTCTTGTCGCACGCGACCTACCAGTACATCTGCTTCCGCCAGAACCACACGTGCTGTCCGACTCTGTCCCTGTCCAACTCAGTCGCCTACCTGGCCGGGGCCTCGTCGTGTGAGGACATCAACGACAAACTGCTGAAGAAAGTTGGACGCATGTTGAAGACGTGCGCGGGTTTTTACTGCCGCCGCAAGTTGACCATGGGTTGTTGGAAGCCGACCGCCGAAAGTAACGCCTGCCCAGAAGTCCCCGATAAATGTACTCGCTACAACGCGGCCTACACCGTGTTTCACTATCTGCTCACGAGCGACATCGTGTGTCAGGATGGCGGCCTCAATCTCACCGCGTTGCGGCGCACGGCGGTCCTCTTGCCCGCCCGAACCGACCGTGAAATGTTGCCACTCTATTACGATAACTTCGCGTCGCAAAACCGCGCCAACAACGTGACGAAGGTGAGCGCGATCGACTTCGGACCAGTGGTGAAGGACGAAGTCTTCAAAGAGGAGCTTTTCCGCGACGCCCTCTTCCCGGCCGTTGCCATGGCGATCGTGCTGGTGATCATCTTGATCTTCACGGGGAGCTTGTTCGTGACCTTGTCCAGCGTCCTGCTCAGCACCAGCGCCATGTGCCTCTCCTACTTCGTCTACGCGGTCGTGCTCAACTTCTCCTACTTCCCGTTCATGAACGTCACGGTCGTCTTGGTC
>JGI24021J15306_10009801_pt1 | contig 11851 bp, 4 predicted proteins | sample Ectturendosymbi1_FD_15306 | JGI IMG/M metagenome (IMG submission 15306)
GTGTGCAGTACAAAAATATTTTTGGCGATGATTTTCAATGAAATCAAGTGTCGTGTCAACACCTCTTTAGGTCTGGTGGGGGGATGCATCCCCTGCACCCTCCCCTGTGTCCGCGCCTGGCTAGTAGTTATATAAATAGGGCGAAGAGAGACTGCATTACTGCGGAGCGCTCTACACTGAGGTCCACGTTCTGTGAGGTTGCAGGACATGTGTGGGTAGAGCTGTGAAAATGAAGTCACGAACCAGTTACGTAAGATGCTTCGAAGTCGTCTATCCAAAGCAGGAGAACACACGGCTGCAGCCAGGATAAATTAACTGACACCAATTCTTAATGTTTTCACAAATGTTTTGTTGCTGGGACAAGCAACGATTTGCTGAAAGTAGTATAATCCAGTTCTACCTTACACCGAAATGCACGGTAGATCAATCTTCCCATTTCTGCGAGTATTTCTTAGCTTCGAACTGGATTTTTCATCACCACGTTCCACGACAGCGATCTGACAAAATTTCACGCAGGATCTGTGTAAGCGCTGCTGTGTGCGTCATCAACAATTCTCATTACCCGGTCGTCAAAAACAACAACCCAGCTTATCATGTAGGCCTATTTGGGAAATGTTGAATGCAGGCCAGAGATCTTCTAAATTATCGTTTAAAATATTGCTGGCTGAAAGCTACCTGCTGCATATGTCAATCAAACGAACTTGAAATTAAACACAAAACTGGAGGGGGGAAACTGGGGGCCAGCCAAAAATCTTAGAATCGCCACTGTTGACAGTCACCTGTTACTGGCCGCATGTCACGGTATTCCTGCTCAGAAGTTTGGATCCGTGTCGGCGGAGTTCAATTCAATTACAACCGTTCACTGGGTGACAGAGATGATCACAGAAAAGGAGTGCCGGAGTTGGAATTCTACGCCGGAGGCAACGCTCAGGTATGCCCAAGAGCCAATCAAAACGTTTAAAGGAGCAGTTAAAATTTCTGTAGTGGTGCTTGTTGGCAGGGGCGTAACGAGGTTAGATGGCGCCGGTGGCAAGAAACAAGTTTGGCGTCCCCATGTTTGAGCCTGAGGTCTCTCCTGAGTAAATGTGCTGTTCAAGAAAGTACTTGCGACATTCTTGGGATGATTCGGCGCCCGGTGAATTGCGCCCCTATTGTCCCCCTCGTTACGCCTCTGCTTGTTGTGGTCAAACAGTGTGGAATTGATTGAAACGTCCATTCTGACTAACGTCAGCATTGTCACATGTCACCATAGTGTGACACTGGGTGGGTTGGGAGCTACAAGAATTTCATCCCAATGATAGTGTCAGTTGCATACTGCATATGCAAAATATGTGTAGCAATGCAATTCGGGAAGGTAGAAAGCCATGCAGCGAACATGATAATGCAGGGAATGTGCGCAAAAGCACAAGATACTGTATATGACAAAAAGCAATGTTGTAACAACACAGACTATGAAGATCCAACAGTGCGCCAAAATGACCTGTAGTGATAGGATTTGACATGTTAGAAGTAATGTACAGTGGCAGAAAATTTATCTGCATTATGCAGATTTGCAGTCTCGTCACCACTTGCATAGGCCAACATCTGCTCCCTTTTTTGGAGCTATACTGAACAATGTGTTTAGCAGTGGTGCAGGAGGCGGGTGCAAACGCACCCCCAAAAATTTGGATCTGTTGAAAATCCGGGCAAATCCTTGAAAATCCTGGTACAAATGGCACCCAACGTTGTTTGACTTCAAAAAACTGCCCCCCAATGTTTGCAGAAATACACATGAAGATGTTTTTCTTGTAGGGCACATCAAAAAAAGGTGTTTAATGATCTTTGTGGGAGACAATTTGTAGGCAAAAGTCGCACAAAAAAACTTTTCGGGCAAGTTTGTGGAAATTCGGGCAAAAATCCTCCGCAACCCGCAAACTTTGCCTGCTTCTACACCTATGGTGTTGAGTGTGGTTACTGAAACATTGGTACAACGAACAAATGAAGCAAATAAAATTTTGGTTGCAGGGCTCTATACAGCCTGCCGCGGCGAGCGAGTGTAAGTAGTCACCAGGTTCAATATAACATTCCTACGAGAAAAAATGTGTAGGCTACCTGTTTCTTGAACGATGCAAAAAGTCTAACAACGAATGGTTGCGCGCTTTGATGCAACCAGATTATGTTCGTCTAGGCCAGTGGTTCTCAAAGTAGTCGATATCGACCCCCAGTGGCCAATTGGACCATCCAAGGGGTCGATAAATAGTTACGGGTCGAATGGGGGTCCCTGAATGACCCCTAAGTTCTAAGCAATTATTCCGATTGTGTATTATTTTATCATGCATGCATTTCAAGTAAAAAGTACTCAAATTTATTTTGACACATACTTTCTTTGTATTAGTAACTGTTGGGTTAGACCACGGGGTCTACAGAAAATTGTATACTTTAATTGGGGGTCAACGGGCAGAAAAGTTTGAGAACCACTGGTCTAGGCCGTAGCTACACTGAGGCACTTGCCTCAGTAAACTTTCTGTAATGCTTCCACAAAACATTATTGTGACGCTAATCATATTATATTGTGTGGCTACTTTATAAGAGCAGCACGGCAGCTACACTCTGTTGCAACCACCAGAGATATTACCAGCCCAGATAAGAGTAGGATGTTAGGTCTCCACAAACTATATTTAACAACGTAGCCTGCCAAACCGGTGAAGTAATTAACATATTCGCCTCGATAAAAAATTGACCCTGACTACGGCCATGTTCATCCTTATTCTTTGAACACTACAACTGCATTTTACTTTGTGACTGAGTGCCCGGACGTTACACTGTAGAAAGTATCTGTAATCCTGTGGTTCAACCCCAACGCCGCTGTAAAACGTTCTGTCTGTTATCACCAACCTACGTTGTGCAGACAGTGTGCACTTATGCTCTATGGACTTCATGTCTGATTCAAACATTAAAATAAGAGAAATAAATGTTGGCAGTTTGATTCCAATAATTACTGCAGCCTAAATATGACACTGAATCGTTTTGCAGCTAGATTGTATTCATTAAATTGCAAGCAGGGCTGCAGATCCGTCGCAATAATGAAACTCTTCCGGCTTCTATTCACTTTTTCACATTAATATTTTTAATTGCCTTGGTGTACCTCAAGTTTACTGGAAAATGAAAAATATGTGGTAGGCTACGTAATGTAGTGCGTTAGTAAAAAAATATACTACACTTAGTAAAAGAATATACTACACAGCGCTCTTAACATGAGAAAATCAGCGAATAAACAACAATCACAGGTTCAGACGACCCAAAGGACAGTTATTCAAGTTAATGGTAACATAAACAAATTCTTGAAAGGCGCAGTCACTGATTTCGGTGTTAATGCCTGAGGACCTCTTGCTATTTCTTGCGACCAGAATAAAAGAAAACGCCTGTTCGGAAAACCAGTGATGGAGTCTCGAGACCCGTTTCTGCGAGTCGCGGTATCGAAGGCTTCAGGTCTCGGTCACAAGCCTGTTGCCTTTGTTGCAACCTCCCGGTTGGCGTTGCATTGAATGTGCGATTCACCACGAACGGGATGTGCGCGAAGAATAAGAACCATATGTATTTGACGCGAAGAAGCAATAATAGCGTGATTGCGGCGCATGATCTCTATTGTTACTTGCTGCCACAGTGTGGAGCTTAGCGCTCATGCCGCTCGGGCTTTCCGACCGCAACACCATAAGACTTTCAATACTGCAACGACATGACTCAGCAAAACTTCTGTAATTCCACGTATTTTCTGTCTGCTGTATCTGCGGTTAAGAAACAATGAAAGGTGGAGTAAAATGATAGAAATTCGAGAAAATTTCAACTTCCAAGTGGTGGCGACATTTTTTTGAAAAATTTTATAAAACATTCGGCATAAATCCACAGATTTTAAAGTTTCAACTTTTTGATGAAATCTCGGTCTCGACTACATCTCTGTGGAAATCCACATTTGTGTCCGAGTATTTTTACACAGTTTTAAGTCCCAATCGACCAAGAGTTTTGCACTCGTTGCATGCTTTGCCAGTTGTAGCCTTGACGACTCCAGCTAACAGCTCTGCCCGGGCAAACAGCGCAAAATGCATAATTTATTACTTCTTTCATGTGTTTCTTCTAACGTGCACACATTTGCATTAAAACGTAAATGACAAGATGTGTTTTAAGACGTTTGTTCGAACAGTACGGCTTACAACAAGAAATTCAGTATCGGCTTTCTTAAAATAGCTGAAAACTTCTTGATTTCTTATCTTTTGCACTCATAATAAGCAGTAGTGAATGGCAGAATATAGCACAATTTAACCGGTAAAGCTCGGAGTTCGCACAGAGGAAAACGTCGAGAAAAGTACGTATTTGTTTACATTGCATTTTTATATCCTCCTAATAATGTACTGCCATTTTATAAATTTCTCATATATTGCTAAAAATATTCTAACCACACCAAATTCCTTCACTTAAATTCGACCCACTCATCTGTGTACATAGGCATGCGCTTTCACCTGCACATTTTCTTCACCATGTTCTGCGTTCGTTCGCTTTTTTTTCATAATACTTATTTGATCTCCAACTGTTGTTTCTCAACACGTTGCAAAAAGTGATAAACGATTTTGGTTGACTAGTTGACCGCCATGGTCCTTCATCAATCCTATATGACACAGCGCCCGTCTTTGTTTACACCAATCAGCTATTACGCCATTGTGTTTTCATTTGCTTTAATTTTCGCTAATGGTTGGTTTACTGCATGCGATGGCTTTTATAGTGCTTCTGCTTGTTGGCTGAGTCGCATGAGACAATAAACCAATACCAGCTAGTTATAACTAGTGTTAGTTCCGTATATTTATATTTTAGCTAACCGGATAATAACCGCTAATTGTTTGACAAATTGGTTTCACGAGATTTTCATGATGAATTTAAATGCAAAATCATAAGTTTNATCGTAAATAAAGAGTAATACGATTTTTGAATTAAACACGATTTTGTTTTTCGGATTTTGAAAGACTTAAATCCGTTCATTTCTACAAAAGACCCCCAAAAAGTATGAGGCCGACGGCCATGATCAATATTGTGAAGATTTCATTGAACCGCGACAACGCGTCCCACGGGGAGTTGTTCCCTAAAAAATTTATCGGCCAGATTTGGCATAAAATCTGCGCACAGTTAGCCACATCGATGCAAATCTTTCATTTGTCCGAGACAATTGGATGTCGCCACAAAAGGCACCATCCCTCGGAGCGTGACGTCATTTGTGAACGGCCCCTCACGCAACTCTTCGCAAGTTGTGGAAATGTTTAAAGTTTTCTGGACCTTGCACCAAACTTTTATGAACCTCAGACTGGTCCTCCGATCTTCGGGAGAAGTAACAGCGTTTAAAACGTTTCCTTAAATTCCGCAAAACTTGCCAACAATTATCAACCTCGACAAGAATCTAGTTGCACTAACCAGATATTTTCATTTGGGGAAGGGACACTGGAGGGGCCAGTTTTGCAACAAGGGGAGCTGTCAATGGTCTGTGCAGGACTTTCAGAAAGAGACCTGAAAAATTTTTGGGGGCAGTGGCCCCCCTAACTCCGCCCCTGCCTTCAGGTACGAGGGCTCGCCAGGTCCCCCCTTGCGAAGGCACTGCACCTTTTACAACCTCGAACAGCAGCGTAAAACAATGGCCTGCGATGTTGTGAAGAAGATGCCTTCCGGAAGAACTTCGCGATGGCTCAAAATCGGTTCTTCGAACGACTTCCCTTGGCACTGATTACCGCGAGCATGAGTCGCATTCAGGCCATTTCATCAACACTGCGATGTCTCCGCAGGAATGTGGACGATGAACGAAGTCCGTTCGAGCGCTTCAACTTAACTCGACTAAGACTGATCGACAGCACGTGTTCTGCTCAGCATCGAACCAGGGATGATTGGTGTAGCCAGTCTGAAATTTGGGGGGGGCGGAAATTTTTACTCAACCAAACAACAGTGTTTTCTTTGGGACACCGCCTCTCAAAAGCACGAAATGACGAGTTATGCTAGAAATTTGGGAGACATGGCACCCCCCTGGCTGCGCTATGCCAGGGAATGTTGCCTCATTCTTCACTCAACAATCAAATCAAAAAGTGCAATAAAACAAATTACTTTTGTTTTTCAGGTATGTTCGTTTTTATTACACCAACAGCAAGCTCGTGTTAAGAAAAGCGCCCGGCGAGTGCGATGGCAGGACTGGCTGGTTCTTGTGGCCACTATTCGGGGGACTGGCCTCAATTCTGCTGCGACTGTGGCGGTTAACTTCGCTCTTGTCTGGAAAAACACAAAAATAGATCTCACTAGAAACAGCAGCTACAAGGACTTGTGAGTCAACCACTCTGACCGGCGAGTCATGCACATCTGGCAGATATTGAACGCTTTCTTATGTTAAAGCAAGAGTCGCGGGCAGGCGCATCTAGCCACTGCAAGATGTCACCGATTTAAACTGAACAAATACTTTGGCAGGAGTCTGACTGGCTAAGATCGTTTGCAACTCATTGTTACGTCACAAAAGCGAATGCACAAAGCAGCCCTCAACACGTTTTGAATCGCCGTGAAAATTGACGTCACTGCAAAGCACGGATATCTACAGACACGGAATCCAGAACGGATGATTGAGGAAAACAACCACTAATCCGACGTTCGAAAAGATACTCGGGGTGCATTTGCACGTGCTTTTTGGCGCGCCGAGGCCATTTCGGGAGCGCCATTGCGATAAAAGAAGTAAAAGAAACAAAAACACTTTCGGACACAAGAATCGACCGGCGCACCCCCCACCAAAAACTCTCCCCCAATGTTCAAATACAAACCGTTGCGCAGCAAGCAATACCTGGTCGCACCACGACCAAGCAAATAACCAAAAACAAAACGCACGAGACGAGCGATGGAACAGAACTGGTTTCGAAATGCGAGCGAAGCTGAAGAAACCAACGAGCGACTGACACGTCAGCAAGTGGGGGGGAGGAGGGCGGTCATCCGGCGGGCGTTCAGTCGTCGATGGAGATGTCGCGGAAGAGGTAGCTCATGCTCTCACCGTTGTGTATTCGTCGTATCGCTTCGGACAGGATGAAGGAGATGTCGACAGTCTTTATTTTGTGGCACTGAAGCTTCTGTAGTTCGTGGGGCACAGTGTTGGTGACGACGACCTGCGCAACGCATCACGTCATTTTGTTTGTGTTTGAAATTTCAATGATGAGGCAACGCGAACGTGTGAAACCAGCGCTTCCACAGATTTGTTACAAAAAACGCTTTTTTATGCGTCAGTGGAATAGGACTGGGGTAAGTTTCATGCAAGTTTGACCCCGGACTGCTTAAAACTGCCTGACTGAACACAGCACTTGAGCATGGAAGCGTGTTGCTTTAAAAACAACAGAACTGCAAGCAATTTTTTGTTTGCTAAACAAGAGATAAACCATTCGACGTCAGACACAATTCTGGAACAACTGAGTGATAAAAGAATGGACGCAGGTGTCCGGTGAGCGAGAAGTTGCGAAAACCACGTTGGCAATTTGAAAATTTTCTGTCGTATTTTCAACAGATCCGAGATCCAACTCCTTCCTGCTGACCCAGAGTGACCTCGACACAGGCACAGCTCCCTGCTGACCTAGAGTGACCCCGTAACATGCACAGCTGCTCATAAACAAATGCACGAGCGAACGTCTAACACTGCTTTTCACCTAAAAAGGTTGAACACGTAGCGAAACTGCTTTTTTGAACAGCACGAAAAGCATAACTTCAATGCGTCTTTTCGCAACAAAGTTGTCAGGGTAACCGTGAAATTGTTCGATTTTGTGGAAAAATCGTTCGCGAAGCTCATACCAGTGGGCTATCGCAAACAGGAGATACGATCTTAGGCGCAAATCATAAGACTTCCCGTAAAATCAACTGCCCTGAATGAAAATTCGGTGATACCAATTACTTCGGTATCACCTCAACTCTGCAGCGTAACGAGTTTGACCAAAAACCAATACTCCGTAGAACAGGACAGGCGGGAGGTCACAACACAATCACTGCAAAGCTCTTCAGGAAAAGGTAGCGAAATGGCTGTGGGTCGAACAGTGAAGAGATTCTAAGAGAACACTACTTGAACCAGACCCGCAACCAGAGGGGGGGCAATCGGGCAATTACCCCCCCAAAATTTTCACAAACGTATGTATTTCCCCCCCGAAAATATCAGTTGGTTGCGGCCCTGACTTGAACAACAGTACCTCGTCAATCGATGAATTTTCCAAGACTCTGGGCGCGTCCATGGAGAGTATGCCGTGACTGGCCATCACGTACACCTGCACATTTAGCAATATGTTTATTTACATCAGGGGTCTCGAACTCAAATTGTTCCGACGACCAAATGAGGCCTTACAAAGTACCCCGAGGGCCGGATTATGACGCTGACGCAACAGTGGCGCAATCTCAACCTTACCAAAAACAGCTTTACATCTTATTTCCTGCGAAAGGTATCGTGAGTTAAAGGCAAATCATTCCAAGCTGTCTCTACGTCCGTTTAAAAGGAATTTGTTCACTTGCTGGCCGAGCACTTTCAAACATCGGTGAATAAAGTAAATAACATATATGTTAATTATTTGAAAATTGCCAAAAAGCATCACGGGCCGCACAAAATGCCCTGGCGGGCTACATGTGGCCCGCGTGTTTGGGACCCCTGGTTTATATCAACAACATATACAGCATCCTAAACGATCCACCAGGTATTCGATGATGCTTTCAGCCTTTCATTTTCTCATGGTCCTTGTATTGCCAAGACATTTACAGCGACTGGGTAAAATAAACAAACGCGAACGCCCGCGATAAATTTAAAAATTCTTGATTTTGTTGAACCAGCTTTTCATCTAGTCTAGTGAGTAGTACTTGGCTTGGAGATGCGGTGGGTGCTCAAAGGATGATTCAAAATAAAGTTAAACGTTACACAAAGGACGACGCACAACTAACCTTGTAAGCTCCTCTCTCTTTCAAGATGTTGGCCGCGGCAACAAAAGGATCGATGTCATCAATTATATCGTCCTGGCAACAGCATATTGAAGATAAACATGTGCTTGCAGCTAATACGACTGCATTGTCTCGTCATTAAACCCTACTCTGTCAATGTCTTACACCGTAGTTTTCAACCTTTATTTTTGCGGATCAGATCAAAACCTCTACTTTTACAGAACCACTTAAAAACGTACATTTTGCAGAAAAATCTCACACAACAGCAGCAAAAAGCATTGGATTTAGCCACAGCCGCACACAACAACACATATCAAGTAGACTTACCACTACGATTGCGATTTTTCCGCCCACGTCACCAACAACGTTGATGGGGGGCTTCTCTTTGGCCGTTAGCACTGCAACGGAAAGTATTCAGTATGGAAAGGGGAGAAATTTTGCTAAGCTTGATTTTGAATAGTCAATGATAAAAAACAAGCCATTTCAATTTCACACCAGCCCACTCTTATAAGCCTGAAACGCTGACCAATTTTCCAGGCCAGTAACGAACTTTCCATAACGTAATGTGAAGCCCCTCCACTAGTTGGCGCCGAACGAAAATACAGTTTTAATCATTGGATGGATGAGGCGATCTGGAAACCAACTCAAACCACACTTTATTTTCGAAGCAAACCTCGCTTGAAATCGAACTACATAGCCATGTATATATTATATGACATGTATATATCCTATAGCCATACATACATTGTATGGCTATGTGCACGTTTTTAAGGAAAATGTTAGGTACCTGGTGCGGAACTGCAAGGACCTGATTTCCCTCATTCTAGGGGCCCGAATCGGGTCCCTAAAACACCTTAAAACCCTGCCATGTGCATATTGTACAACCATATATATATCGCATAGCCANATATAATATATCGTATAGTCATGTATATATTGTATAGACAGGCAAATATTGTATAGGNATGTAGGTATTGTATAGCCATGCATACATAACCGCCGCTCCACTAAAGACTGTTCAGGTGATTAGCAGTCGATTGAGAACTTTCGTAAAATTGTCGCAGACCGCTCTAAACACCACACGGAACAAAATCTGACCCCGTCAGTCATTTCGTTCAACTTACTCGGTATTTCCAACGCGTCGAAATGTCCGGTTGACACCATTCGGGGCCGGTCCCGGCCCATCATTTCAGCCTTCTTGTTTGCCTGCGACGAATGGCTCGACTCTGAGACACAAACGAACAAGTAAAAGTATGAAAATCGGCTCCACATCGGGGTCACGACGTTTAGCCGCAAGAACAGCAGTACCCTGGGGATACCCTTACTTGTTCCAATCACTCACTCACGTTGCACGACAATGTTGTGTGCAACCCTTCAGGCACTTGATTTCGCACCATGGGGCAGAGATGATTTGACGGATTCATTATTTTCAGAAATCGTCAGTTGCTACCTTTACCAACAACTACAAGCGCAACAATTCCACGGAGAGCACTTAGTGTTAATGCCACACACATGATTCTGCGGGAAGTTGGGCAGACAGTACTAGGCTAACTGTTTTAACAGGAAAAAACATACATTGCTGTCGGAGGCAATAATTTTAACTAAAAGTTCATTAGGTCTGTTTGGAACATGAGATAAGTCGTATCCGGGCTAAAGGCCTGGTGTTGCCAACCTCTGCGTTAGACCCGCCCTGATGAATAAAGCAAACATCAACTTGAAAAGACCCAAAACTTATGAAACAACTAGTTTTATCAGTGCCAAGTAACATTCGTTACCTGGAGCAACAACCCACGGTTCCTGGCTTCCTGACTCACTACTGTTCGCTGGCAGCAGTATCTGGGGGGGCGGAGAGTGTCGACCATCTTCCAAATTATCCGAATCAAACTCCTGCGGTTCGCCGTGGATGACCGCTATGCCCAGCCTCAAGCGCTCAGCGAATGACTGCGCTTTCTTGGCGGAAGCTGGTGTTTTTGCAACAATCACTGCGTTCCTGTAGTCAGGTATCTAAATAAAAGATCACTTAATAGAACATTTTTATACGTAAAGAGAGCCCTTAAATTACTTCCTACTCAATGCAATCTGGAAAAACATAGACACTGGATTATAGAAGAGTATTTTACAGTTTTCCCCTTCACTGTTTTGGTTTAAAACAAGTTTGGATGGACTAATAACCAACCACCATCTTCAAAATATATGAAACTTCACGTTAATCACACCATTGTTGTTTACATTAACGATGAAACTACTTCTACCGATCAACTCTGACCAATCGATCGGCAATTTTAAAACAAGTTGTCAAGCATCCTGCTGCGGAACTTTCACCCATTGCTTTAACACTAAATGTCAGTATTGCGGGATGGCTTTTCCGATACCTAGTTTCTTACAGTTTATCGAGACCTGGTGATGTTGGAACGCCCTCAGTTACCAACTCATATTTACAAGTCAATTCATTTTACAATCAATCGATATTAACTGCTTTGCAATCCCGATTCTAAAACCGCGATAAAAATCTGTGAAAACAGGACATTTTTGTCAGTACCAAACTTCGTTCTTCACGTGGGTTGTAAATCTGAGTCTCAAAAAACAATGAAACGACAGTAAGCAAACTTCAGCCTTGTGGCAAGCTTCTGAGGGATCTGCCTGCTTTCTGCTTTCATTCTTCTGCGACGATTAAACTTGCAAGTGTATCTATTTTTCATAGTTAAAGGCAACAAAGATGGCGGCAAGTAAATCAGTCACAGTTTATTGACGGGGAAACTAGTTTCGTGTTTTCCAACGCATCATCAGTCCTTTAAATGCAAGACAAATCGCACAAGCGAAATGTTGGCACTTGAAAACAAGTAAAGAAAAACACACGAACTGTGGCTAGTTACAACGACATTACTAAAATTTTTTCGAAGCTAAAAGGCTG
>JGI24021J15306_10009803_pt1 | contig 11851 bp, 7 predicted proteins | sample Ectturendosymbi1_FD_15306 | JGI IMG/M metagenome (IMG submission 15306)
GAAAAGACACCTTTGCCCCCGTTGTCCCTCGTTTGAAAGGTCAGGGATTCAATGCCACCGCTCTCCGACGTCCCTGCTTGCCGCTATCAGCAGCCACTGTCTCGCTACATTGCCTGCCAAGGTGTCTGCGTTCAAGAGTCACGATGTAACTTGAAGTGAACGTTTAAAATTTGTTGCCATTATATTATTACACGATAAAGACCAACAATAAAACAATCCGCTCGCAAGTTTGGCAACTTGCCCCTGCAGGCAGTAGCGTAGCCAGCCCAAAAGTTGGGGGGGAAAAACTTCTTGGGGGACAAAATGTTTGATTTTTTTAGTCGAATAACACTATTTTGTTTGTGATACCGCCTCTCAAAGCACAAATGACTATGTTCTAAAAATTTGTGGGGGACATGGCCCCCTGGCTACGCCTATGCCTGCAGGCAAAGGAGCGGACATGAGTGGACTGCAAGCTCAGCACATGCATGACACCAGAACATTGAATCTGGCCCTTGTGCCGTGTGGGTGTCGTACCGGCAAATACACTGTTATTGCAAGAAATAAATCAATTAATCGGAATTGAGCTGCTGACGTCAAATTTTCTAGAAAGTTTTAGTTCTTAATCCCAATTTGCAGAGGGGCAAATGCTCGTTTTGACCCCGAGGCAGATCCAGGCAATTAGGTTTGGGGGGGCGATTTCAGTAATATTTATTAGTCAAGTCTCATTACGGGTTCACTACTTTATGAAAGATGAAGTACACTACACAACACTTTTGTGACAAAACAATGGATGACAAAATAGCCTTGTATTGCGAATGCTGTTTTCCGAATTGTACGCAATCATGGGTAAATAAGGTTAATTCGTCGGTTTTAGGGAGACCGAACCCCTCAGTCGCCCCTCCTGGTTTCGCCCCTGCGGACGCCCATGGCTTTGACGCACCACGAGTTCAAAACTGTTCGCTTGAGTTCAGCGTAAAAGCACACCCATAGCCATAATAGTCATTCTTTTCGCATTTTCATGTTTAGCAACACTGTTGACCTCAAAACTAATAACAGAAATTATAGAAAACCATTCTGAATTTTAGGTGTGCGCGAATAGCTGCAATAAATTTGCTTCAAATTGATCTTGGCAAATCATGAAATCACTTATGATACTGGAATGTAAGGGCACCTGTGCCCCCGTTGACCCCCTTTCAAAGGGCAGTGCCTCCGTAATGCACCCCCGTTCCGGCGTCCCTACGCTGGCCACATGTGATACATGTTTAAGAAGGTTGGTTGCTGTATACAATTTTGTCGTAATCGTGGATCTGGTTTCCTACGGAAAGCCAGTGGCTTTCTTCTGCAACAGTCAACGTCACGTGTGGTTGGCAAAGCATTGTCAGGAACTACTGTAGTTGTTTCCTCCACTATCGCTGATGTGCATCCAATTCACACTTCACAGTAGAGAAAGTGTGACTAGGGTTTTCATTCATTTTCATACACGCTTTTCCACTGGGAAGGGACGCGGGGGCAGCAGCCCTAGAAGCACTCGAAATATCTCGTGGTTATCAGTAATTTCAGGTAGTTCTGCTGGCTCCGTACCAAGCAAAATATCCGCTTTTAACAATTTTACATAATACTCAAATCAAAAGCAGCCAAGTCAACCTTTGCAACAAAGATAGCGAGAACCGCCACAAAAAAATACGCAAGCGTGTATTTAAGATGGACTACCAACACCAAGTAGGGCAGTGCCGGCGCTACCATTAGGCGAACTAGGCGGCTGCCTAGGGAACTGGATCAAAGAGGGCGCAAAAATACAATTTTGTGGTTCAGAAAGTGACGAACGTACACCAAAAGAAGGGAATGAACATTATGAAAGTGAATGAAACACACGTTCACGCAGTTTATGAGAGGATGAAGGTACTATACTATTTCAAGTTTGCTGCAGAAGAGTTAATATTTCTATTAATTGGAATTTCACATTACTAAGCTAGCTAAGTCGCAACTTACTATGAATTTCATTCATGTAATAATCTAATTTACAAAACGTCCTTCGTATTTCCGTAATGTATGTGATGAGTAGTGTAAGGATCTTTGTACTAGGTTGGGTGGGTCCTGGAATGGATCTTGCCTGGGGTGCTCAAATGTCTATCAATGGTCTCCTGTCAGGACCAGGAAAGCATGCCCTCCAGGCCATACTTTATCAAACTCACTGCAAATATAAAGGGTACCACCTCTGTTCTTTTCCTTGATTTTTCGTAGCTTCGTCGCTTTTACCCGAGTAAATTTATGTCAAAGCCTTCACTAAATCATGTTTCAGTCATCAAGTGTGGTCAGATTAAGAAAAGCTGCCGAAATGCCAGCATTATTGGCGTTAGTAGCCTGGTTAACCAGTCAGATTTTGATTATAGGACCCTGTATAGATGTAACAATGCATTTTGTAACAAAGAGATATGAGTTGGCACGCAACATAACCAATATTGGTGGCCTTCGCGAACGTCAGAGATTTGTTGTGCATGTAGAACTTCGTCGATTGTTACGATACCAGTCTGTAAAAAAGTTTTTACCGCCTATGCTAGAATTTTTGTTTATGTGAATGCTGTAGCTTCTGTTACTTATGTAGATAATATTTAAATGAGTTTGGTGTTCAAATAAACTCGGCATGCATGGAATGAATTAGCTCGATGTAAAAAATTGTCCTATGGGTCTTTTGGGTGGAGGGGTGCTGGAATGGACCTTGCCTAGGACGCACCGACAAATTTAAGATGTGCAAAGAGTATGTATTTGTTTACATTCAAACAGATCGTGCCACGGTTGATTGAGCAGGATGACGTCATAAGCTATGAGGGGGCGCTAAAAATGGTTATTGCTCAGGGCGCTGGAATGGTTTGCACCGGCCCTGATGTAGAGTTAGTGCGGATATCAATAATTTTTACTATCCGGACAACGGATATATCTGTATATTTGTATTTTAGCTAACTGGATAATGACCGCTCATTGTTAACACTACAGTATCTGCATGATGAATTGCTTGTAAAATCATGACTCAGTGTTACTGTAAATACACATACATGCATTGTGCAACCGTATTTGAAGAAAATCATGCATTTTTAACCTTTACTTCTTTTGCAACGCGTTTGTCATGTAGCTCAAGTTGTGGCGTAGCAAGGGGAGGGACGTTGAGGGTTCCAGGTGGCACCTTCTCGGGGGCGAAAAGTTGTTGACTAAATATTACTTTCTAAAAGTAATTTAAACTCTTCCCGTTTTTGTGCTTAGAAGACCTAATCTCGTGGTCTTATAACTTGGAAAAGTTGTTGTTGAGTGAAGAGATTTATAAAAAGCTTCCTCAAAAGTCTGAATCAAATTCGAGGTGCTAAACTGTCCCTGTGTTTTTCTTGATATCAGGGCTTATTTAACATACTTGCTTGGATGATGATTGACTCCCAGTCCCTGCACCTTTCTCCCCGTCCGCAGACAAGGCCATTTCCCCTCCATCCAGTCGAACGTACTTTGAACAAAGGACAGAGATGACATTCGATCGCAGGCTAGGAAATATAACTGGTCCGGTAGTTCAACGTTAAAACCCCCTCCCCCCTGCCCCAGTCAAAATCTGATGAACAAGACCCCTGCATGAAATCTCTATAAGTAGTCAAAGCTGTCTTAACCTTTTTCTCCTACAGTTCGATCTTTAGCAACTCACCAACGGCACATCATTACATCACCTGACACCCATCGGCATTGGCGACAAACATTTCTTGGTACACCATTGTTTAATATTCTGTGGTAAGTTTTCAATAAACAAGTACCATAAGCTATAGTCTAATCATCAGGTGGGCTTACCAATATTAACTTTCAGCGGGTGAAGTGAAGAACTCTGCAAATGTGAAGTTCCTCAGTTTCAATAAAACTGATGTTTTTTTCTATTACGGTGTCAGAAAATGAAGTTCTTGAAGTGAGATAGTGCAGTCGGTATGTTTGCAATGCATAGGGCCATGGATAAGAGTTCAAGTAGAGTGAATCACTGCAGGCCCGTAGCCAAGTGTTAAAATTTGGGAGGTAAGATTTTCGTTTTTATTATATGTTTTAAGAAAAATTTTTCTGGGCACAACAAAATTTGGGAGGCACAAAAAATTTGGAGGGGCATTGCCCCCGGGCCTAGCCGATAGACAATGTGGGTTTCGTAGAAGGTTTGACTCCATTTTTCAACGGTACACTACTGAATACACAAGTTGACGGTAGCCTACACAAGTTGTTCAGTGCGATTACCATCGAACTTAAGAGGTAATCACTATTGATCATTAAAAAGGCGGATGTTCTACACAGCAGGGTTTGGTACTACAGTTTTCGAATTATGCGTCTGTTGCTGACAGACAAATGTAAGGAATAAACCCAGGACTGTGGAGCCGGAACCAAAATGTTTTAGATGGTGGAGTCGGAGCCTGAAATTTGGGTTCCTGTTCCACGGACAAAATTTGTTGGCAAACGGGTTGTACAGATATTACAATGGTTTTTAGTTTTCAAAGGACCAAATCGTTTTGGAGCCGGAGCCAAAACTTCTAGATGTTAGAGCCGGAGCCAAAAAATTCAGATGCCTGGAGCTGGAGCCTGAAATATGAGTTCCGTCTCCACAAACCTGAATAAAACTATCCACATGTAATTGGAAGAAGCCCATAGCCGCTTGATCACGTTTGCATGTCACAGTGGAAACTGCAAGCCAGCACTTCTCAGCCAGAGCCGCTTTTAAGTTTATTTGACAAATTTTACTCAATTGGTCCCGCACCTTAAGATGGACCCGCGACAGAGGTAACGTTGTTCGAAACAATCGTTTCACAGTTGGTACAGTTCTACCGCTTAGGCGCAGTCGAGGAAAACGCCGTGTTCTAAAATATTCTGACATTAATGGTTTTTACTCAAATTCCCTCAAAAAATTCCGAACTGCTTCAGCTGTAGCAAAATATTTTTTTCCTAGAAGTAGGCTTCGTTACCCCACAGTTCGTGTCACTACCGAACTGGGTAGAGTGTTTGCTGAATTATAGTAACCTCACGTTCCTACTGCGTCGCTCATTTTACGGCCTGTCGTGAAATCATGACATGTAAGTTTTATACTGAATGCTGGCGAGTGCTAAAGATTCCCTATTATTCTGGCATCCATTTATAGCTAAATACCAAACCATGTTACAGGGTGTACCTTCTTAATTCTCCTCTGGCTTCACAAAGCAAGTATCACCAGTCAAAACGTTCACATGAAGCTGCGGATCATGCAATATCTGAAAACACAAATGCAAGGGAAATAATGGCAATTTACCGGTTTATCTTAAATTATCACAAACGGGGAGGCGCACAGGCTAAACATCCATCTTTTCTCGTTATTTTCATTATAAAAGTAATTGATAGAATACATTACTTGGCGAACCGCATGCGGTCTGTCCGTAACAGAGCAGGGATATGGAAACCTTCACTTTATAATAATTGCACTGGAAATCTCATGCATAATACGTTATTTGGAAATGCACTTGTTTCAATAGGATTTATGTTTGGATAACTGACTGCACTGCTCCCTCTGAAAGCAGCGCAGAAGCGAGAATGACCTTCAACGTCTTCTGTAGTCAAAAATTTTTTTATGCGGTTTAAGCTTTTAATTGTACTTGCTGATCTCCATACCTTGAAAATCTTTGAAAAGACGTCTGGTCCTTGCATGCCGCTGTAAAATTGGTTAAACTCGCAACCAAAGCGCTTTGTTACATCTCGCTTTTATTCACACGTGATTTTTGAGTACAGGTCTTTATTTACCTTATTTTAATAGAAAACTATCTTCTGAAAAGTGATGGGGTTCGACCGGTTCGCAAGAACCTGTTCTTGGAATTTCTTTAATCCCGAGAACCGGTTGTTGGCTTAAGTCAGGGGTTCTCAATTTTTCCCCATGAACACCTTTTACTTGTAACTTATTATTTTGGCAAATCTCTCATGGACCCTGGAAAATAACTAAATCAATAATTTCCTTTGTTAGGCTGTAGCCTACCAAGTTGGCAACACAAAGATCAACCTTTGCACTTATATCGGGCCAACTAGCATGGTTTGCCTCTGGAGACTGTGATAATCAGAGAATCTGTCGTCAGTTAGTCCTGGAGTGAGAGAACCTGTTCTTAAAATATTTGAATCCCACCATTGCTTCTAAGCCCTTCAATTATTAAACACAATGAAAAAATAAAACGAAGAAAAACAAAAAATATCCAAAAAAGACGATTGGAAAACAGAAAACAGGAAAATGGGTGTGAAACAAACAGGTAAAGGGCAAAACCCATGCCGGGCAAGCTGACTATTGTTATAAACTTGTCATGTGATCGTTCTTCGTTTTATGCTTCCTTTTTACGTTTGGTTTGATCGGAATGCAGTTCTTGCACAAAACAAGTCAGATATAATGGCCTGGTGTATCGCAACTTCGCTTTTTAGGCGAATCTACTCGATTCATCAACAACACGGTAGTTAATGCTGTAAATTGCGTGTTGGTGTACACGCAAAATTTCGCGAAACATGACAAATCTTTTTATAGCTTTTTATGTGGTGACAGGTTTGACTTGCGCTGACAAAACGACGCCAATGAGACCTACCGTTTGATGTTAGCTTTTTCGCATCAGCTCCACATATGGAAGCAGTCGACTGGCATCACTCACGCAATGTTATTACGGTTGCTTGTGAAGAATCGCACCTTACATTGCAGTGCCTGTGTGTTGTCAGACACTTCTTCCAAAATTTTTGCCCGAAGGTGAGGCTGCTGTAGTCTCAAGGTTTTGCGATAAAGATGTAATAACAGGTAAATCGTCGTCAATAAGAGTGTGTTTATTTGCGCTGGTATGGACTTTCATTGTTTGTCGCTGTTCCGAAGCGCGCCAAGTCTGTAGAACTCATTTAGGACACCTTTTCCAAACAGCTGGTTACGGTAGTGTTGGTTACGACATTTCACAGAAAACTGCTTTGGCGTTGTCCTTTTGATCAAGGTGCTACTGAAAGCTATTTCACTTAAACTCTTTCACGGGTGAGACCGTTATTCAAAACCAGCCCTTTCCTTCTCATTCCATTATCAGGGTTTTATTGAATTGTAAAACATTCAAAGAAAGTAAGGATTGTTGTTTCTGCAAATGCGGTGTTATCTGCACTCGTTAAAATACCCACTGGATTTCAAGTTATAAATGACTTTCACACTAAATGTTCTTGCCCTTCATTAAATTTCATAACCTCCCGCGCATAATGCCTTGAAGACCGTTCCGCAAGTCTGTAGCGCTCAGTGCGTGTTACGTTGCGTTATAAGCAGGGCAACCAATTATTTGACCTAAAAACGTAAAATTTTGACTTTATAATTTATAAATTTTGACTTTATTTTGACCTATAAATTTTCTGCGTTTGCAACTGCAAAATAATTCAGCTTTAGGTGTTGAGGTTAACCCAGAAGCATGCTCATGCACTCTAAGCTTCAAAATTTTTAAAAATTTGGTTGTTTAACTTTGGCGATGGGTATGATGATAAATACATTACTAACTACAGTAGAGTCAAACCTGAGAGCATCATGAAGTTGAAACACTACGTGCATAATGGATTGAGCATTCACCAAACCATGCAGGTACTGTAAGTCCACGTTTCTTGCCTCACCACGCCTATGTTACATAATATTCAATCGTCCAGTAGTAGGCAAAACAACATTATTATGGTGGAAATCGCAACAAACCCATTACTGTTAATTTATTACAAAATTGCAACTAAATTGGAAAAACATATCAATATCTGTTGTAGTTTCAATAAAATATCGATAAAAGAGAAAAAATCTGTTCTGCAAGAGAAGTTGACCCAGCGATAAATTTTGACCTAATGATAAATTTTAACTTTTTTCACCTAATAACTTGGGATTCCATCATGGCATGAGCCTGAAATTTGGTTTGTGGGCGTTTCATAAACTTTAGAAACGGCAGTAAAATTTTAACAATACTGACTTTTGGTTGCCCTGGTTCAGGGTTTTTTAAGGCATTTTAGGGACCCGATTCGGGTCTCTAGAATTTCAAATCGGGTCTCTAGAATCAGAGAAAATTATCATCGGGCCCCTAAATCAGAGAAAATCGGGTCCCCAGAATCAGTGAAATTGGGTCCCTACAGATCCATAGCGGGTACCTAACATTTTCCTTAAAAAAAACCTGCCCTAGTTATAAGCTTCCAGAAAAGGGTATCAGGCCTGCCTAAGCACGAAAACTTTTCCCAACAAATATACATTTGCTGCAAACAGCTTGTAGCAAAGAAGCAAACTTCCTAGTAGGCCTAATATAGAAGCCATTAGATCTCTATATTCGTTTATCATGTGCGCATACCTTGCCAGGTTCAAAGAGCTTCCTGCAGCTAGTCTCTATTGGTTCACAATATCTTTTTGTTGAAATATCTAAAATCGTACACGATATGGTGCGTTTTTGCGAGTTTGCACTTTTTTTCTATGGATATTACTTTCTAATCTGATGATGGCTTCGTGGAAAGTTGCCTCTTTTATTGCATGATATTTTCTTGTGTCTTCAAGGGTTTGCCTCAGGCCCGTAACCAACTTGGGACACTAGACGGGGCGAAGAGTTTTCTGAGAGGGGCCCAAATTTTTTAAACTACGTCCAATAGTTTCAAACAATCTCCAACACATTTTTCAGGGGGGAGCGAAAAATTTTGCAGGGGGCTTCGCCCTCCTGGTTACGGGCCTGGTTTGCCTTACACCGGAAAGGTACCGTTTAAACGGAGCAAAGCAGGTTTGATTATTCTGTTACAGACAGTGTGACTCACTTAGATCTATTTATGTTATTAAAAAATGGGTGTTTAAATTGCACCATTTAACTTAATGATAAGCTCTATACACAACACAAACCAACAAAATGATGTGAAGAAGCTGCAACAAGCAAATACCCAGCAGGCAAGTAGAATGTAGTGGACTCCGCTCATTTGATGCAAAGCATTGCAATACTAAAAGTGCACACTCCGTAACATATTGTTTGCCAGCCGTGACACAAAAAAGCGCTAATTTGATTTGATACAAACCCTTAAAAAGACAAATAAAAACAATTGTATTTACATGCTACGCAAATGCAACGTAACTACAACAGTTATCGATTCAAAACTAGTAGTATATCTTATGACAGTATGATACCAGTTAGACATTCAGGTCGGTATTCTTCAACCAAGTTTGAAAAGCTTCGCTACATTCTTGGATCGTGTGGTAGCCTGCGCGTATGTGAGTGATCGGTTAGGTCAGAACAAGGTGGTCAATTGTTTGCTTCGGTGCATCGCAGTATGGACACCTTGGGTTCTGGCTTACTCCCCATCGATGGAGTATTTGGGAAGTCTTGGCCTGCTTTACTCTTAGTCGGTTGGCTGTAACCATTGGCGTCTGGTTGCAGTTTGGTACCCTGGGAGAGATACCGTAGGACCTTCAATGATGTCTCCACCGGTTGGTGGGTTGTTCTTCCAGCATTCCAGCCATGCGGAGCTAATGTCGAATTGTTTTTCAGAGTTGTAGTAAGGTCGCCGTGATTTCAGCTTTGTTATGGCGGGTGCGTGAGCTACTGTCTTTTTGAGGGGAATATTCTCGTTCATGCTTTCAGTGCGTTGATGCATGATGGACGCTGCAGCCTTCCGTGTCAGGTGTAGTGGAGCAATAGCGCTCATTTTTGGGAGCCACTGAATTGGAGTCGCTTTTAGTGCTCCTAAGATGATGCGCATAACTGTACGTAGTTGAATGTCCACCTTATTGGTGTGGGCGCTGCGCTCCCAAACAGGAGCACAGTACTCTGCCACAAAACAACACAAGGCCAAAACGGAGACTTTCAGGACTGTTTGCTTTGCGCCCCATTTTGTAGCTGCAAGGTTACGTATAAGAGCGGTTCTTGAGTTAAGTTTCTTGGATACATTACTGAGGTGTGTTCTGTAGGTTAGGGTACGGTCCAATGTGACACCAAGGTACTTGGGGTAAGAGACATGTGGGAGAAGTTTGTTGTCGATGTTGACCTTCAAGATCTAGTTAGCTCGGTAGTTGTCCAGATGGAAGAGTGATGTAGTCTTGGTGGGATTCAATCTGAGGTGCCATTGCTTGAAGTATCGTCAGACAGGACGGTTTCTATTTCTTGTACGTCCGTCGATTGGTATCGATTTAAAACTGAACAAGTTTAATGAAAAATGCATAACTAATTGAAAAAACAAAATATTTTATTCAAGCAGATTCAAGAGGAAGTTTCAAATTAACATCTTACTTTTACAGGGTAGGTGACAGGGTTGGAAAGTGTTTAAATTGGTTCTGAGGCAGTTCAGACTTGGCTGCTTTTTAGAGAATCTAGTTATTATCTTGTACGAAAGTCGAACAAAATCTTTCAAAAGAAACCCCATTAAAATTTACCACCTTTAAATACAACTACATATCATTAGGTTTAAGACTCACCAAGAAAAAAGTTTTTAACCTGATTTCAGTTACATTCTTATGAATTAGTGGAACATCAAAATATGTTTTTTACAGCTTTCTGCAAAGCTTAACTGCACAAAATGATTTGCAACACTGCAGTTTATGTTTCAACTCAAAATTGCATTGGTTTTATCGCATGTAAGCCTCATTTATCTACTGCATATAAAAGGTAAACTTCGGCACATAGGAAACCAACTTCCTGGTAAGATTTTCTGGTGATGAGTGGTTCTCTTCTAATTATAAAAATATTGGATTCAGTTTTAACTTTCATTTGTCAGTGCAAGTCTGCAAAGAAAAGTTCAAGTGTTGTTAACCATGAAAATGGGTCCAACATATGCTCTGCGTTGGAAACAGTGCTTAAGAAGTATCAAATCGGGCTCGGAGTAAAATTAAATTTAGGCGAGCAATCAATACAAGCATTCTTTCCCACAAACTTGGAAATTATGGGTTTCATTGGTCCCTTTTTCTAGTGGCAGCTCTATGTTACGCAAGTAGACTTTCGTTCGAAAAAGAGGAACATCTCGGCATTCTCTCCTTTTCTTACTGCCTCCTAGACGTAGTGCAGTATATATGTGGCAGGCAAATTAGGAATGAAGCTGCAAGTCGAGGCTATGCCAAAATGGATCGCAAGAATGAACTTAACGTTTTAATGCGCCTACTCGTTGTCAACCTCCTACTTGCTCTGCTTCAGTATAAAGTAGCCTCACCGAGCTAGAAACTTCATGGAAGCAGCAGTATTTACATATTATAGAACTTTTAGTTTCAATGTAGGAATCGCCTATAACATCCGTGCTCCCCTATGCGTATAGTAAAAGCAGTAGAAAATTTGACAAAATTGTTAAATATACTTGTATCTTTAATGTAGTTGGAAGAATGTCTGACAAAAGTCGTCGAAGAGTAGTTTTTAGTGCATTCTACGGAGGATTGCAAACATATTCTTTGCTTGTACTAATAAAGATTTATCGCGTATGTTCATTACTAATAATCCTAAACTTTTGCAACTGGATATTACTTATTCTCAAATACTTTTTCAGAATAGAAGTCAGCAAAGGATTTTATAACCGCGATTGTTTAGGAAAAAAGTGATTAACCACCCAATACAAATTTTCTCTTTTTGATCAAATTTATTTCTATAAACAAAAATTTAGAAATGATTTAATTTTGTCAGATTACTTGGCAAAAGGTTATGCAAATTCAGGTTTTGAGTAGGTTTCGAAAACAGTTTATTCAATAACAAATATTTTGAAGTTAATGAGATTTAGTCATTAGTGGCTTTTAAAACACTAGATTGTTAACGCGTATGTTATACATGTTTTGCTTTACTTGCGCAACATTACGTTTTCACCCCAGCTCTCGTTGTCACTTGATAGACGCCTGCAAGAGCTGATGCTGTTTTGCGGAGGCATTCCAAATATTTTTTTA
>JGI24021J15306_10009804_pt1 | contig 11850 bp, 8 predicted proteins | sample Ectturendosymbi1_FD_15306 | JGI IMG/M metagenome (IMG submission 15306)
GTTTGTTTACTCTTGTTTATGTGCCTTTTGTTTTGTGTCTATTGCGTTATTAGGGGCTTGATTCGATGACCTTGCGGTCCCTCGCCCCAATAAATAAATACTACTCAGAAATACCACTCGGCAACTTTATTCTTCATATTAGTCCACAGGTTCTCGATAGGGTTGAGGTCAGGGCTGTTGCCCGACCAATCCAGAACCTTGATTCGGTTCTCAGCCAGAAAAGTCTTGGCAACTTTCGATCGATGGCAAGGAGCGCCATCTTGCATGAAGATAGTACAGTTATATATAGTACAGTTATGTACGATGAACTGCCATATGAATTTTCAGCTTTTCTGCCAGCAATTCAACGTAACGAGGGCTGTTCATGGTTGTTCCAGGAGGCAAAAAGGCGATCCCAGCCACACCATGTTCAGAAATCGCACCCCAAATCATTTGACTTGGTGGATGCTTCATCGCAGAAATCGCGTTCCACGTGGCCGTCGAACGTGTCTTTTCCTAACTACGAATTGTTGCAGCGTAGATTCATCAGAGAACATGACTTTCCACATGACTTTGCCCCACTGTGCTGGCGTCCAGTCCTGATGTTTCGTGACAAAGGCTAAAAATCACATAACGTTTAGCCTTCATTGCAGGCGTAAGGCGAGTTTTTTTTGCAGGCTTGTAGGATTTTAGGCCAAATTCCCGTGAAAGGCGTCGGGAAACAGTTATGCGGCCAACAGCAACCCCTTCTTCCAGCAAAGCAGCTCGAACTTTATTAATAGAACTCAGTGGTGACCTCGTAACTATCCTTTTCATGAGGTGGTCATCTCTGATCGTGGTTTTTCTTGGTCTTCCTCTCCTATGCAAATCCTTGTAGCAGCCATACTGATTGAATTTCTTGATTTATTGATGCACAGTAGTTTTGTTGACCTTTAATTTAGCAGCAATTTTACGTTCTGATAGCCCTTCATTATGCAAAGCAACAATTTGGCCTCTTTGAACTTCACTTAGTGACTTTTTTCGACCCATTTTCGCAATTTTTGAAATTCGAAAAATTCAGCACAAAACCACTAAAATGTCTACTCTATTAACTTGTGTTGAAAAGAGATCATTTAATGAGGTAACAGAGCTAAAAAATAAGTATGATGCAATCTCAAACTTCGGATGATGCAATATGATGCAATACCAAGAAATCTTATTATTTTCGTGGGCGGTCTTAAACTTCTGGTAGTGACTGTAAATCAAGAAAGTGGTGCAGCTGTTTTATTGGGTGAGGGCCACGGTGAAACGTATTAGCGAGTTGTTGCAAATCGCTGTTATTCGGCAAACAGGTGTGGAAGAGCAAATTGAATGTTTCAAGATTTTGCAGCGTGTTGCAGCAGCAACTCTCACTGAATTTCCTGAAATGTGACGAGCTTCTTGGTTCTTTTTTTCAGACTCTTGGGGTTTTTGCTTTACGGAAAGCAGTTTCATGTGATGGGAATGTGATACCTGGGTCTGTGAGTTGAAAGGTTTTCAAAATCTGAATGTCAGGGCCGGTGGAAGCAAATTGCAATAATTTTGCTTATTCCCTTGGTTTGGCATCATGCAGTTCAGTACCACCGATACGTGGTCAGTCAAAACCACCCTAAAATAAACTCTTTAAGTCTCTCAACTGCTGAGAATAATTTTTTTGAATAGAAACCGGTGAACTATTAAACTTTTCTTTGCAGCGCAAACGCAATAGGACCAAAATTTGTTGTGTAACTAGTTTAAATATTGCTTCCTTTCACGATTTCGGTCAACCCTATCTTGGTCCCCCAATTTTCAAAAGTTCGACTAACTACCGACAAAACAGCGCAGTTGGATCTTAGATTCACCTCGTAAGTAAATAAGTCATACGCTAATTAAACGAAATATGAAGTTCAACATTTGCTTTCACTGCCTATGCATTTGATTGAAAACTTAAAAGGCCAACTGCATAAATAAGCCCAATGAAAAGTGAAAACAACGTAATTTCTATAAATGTTTCAGGTTCTTTCCTTCGGTGAATTCCCGTGAAACGGCCATGGAAGGTAGGCCGACGAAATGCACGCGATACAACTTGGGTCTTTCCCAGGGTGTTCCCCGGTCACAAAATCCAATGTTATCAGCTTGTCGAACTTTTCCCCACGCAGTTGCTTTACGGAAGCTGAGAAACTAGCAGGTGCATTCGAATTCTGTATAGAAACAAAGTTAAATGCTTGCATTGAGATGAGTTGCGTATCAAAAGGTTTGCATACCAACGGGAAAATGTTGGATCTCTGCAACATCACCTGGACTTGTTAGTTTTATATGTAATGCGAAGACAAGATAGCAGGAGTGTTAATCGAGTATGGAAACACGTGAAAACATTTAGTTGAGGCTTACCCGACAACAATAAGCTATTTGTGTGCTTTGCCACGCATTCAATGCTTCCAGGTTCAGTAGAAGGTCGTCACCATGGCACGTAGCTTTTCTTTTCGTAACCTTTTCAGGAAACACCCGTAAAACCGAACAGATAGCTTACACAGAATTAGCAGTTGTAAAGAACCTGGTTTCAAAAAAATCTGCTTTAGTTTAGTGTTTTTTTGTAGATATCGATGCCAATCGATTTTCATTTAATTTTAAATTTACTACCTTTGCTGTGAATAAAGCACTGCAAGTTTTATTTTAAACGAAGTAAATCTTGAGACAGTTTTCAAAACAACTTAGCTATCAAGAAAAAAAGGCCACGTGCCGCAACTTTGTAACGACAGGAGAGAATGCACTATTCAGTAAAAAGTAATTCACAGAAAATGAAGTTGGCTGAAAGTAAAGCGCGCTGTATTTGGAAGTATAGTGGATTCGGTTCTTTTACAAATTGCTGCTGGCAGTGGCATATGATTGGACGCGATCGCATTGAAGTAACTCCCAGTTTTATGCAGAATAATTATACCACTTTTTCAATTATGCTTGATCACTGATAAAATTTTGCATAAGTTTAGCCATTACGAAATGAACAGCATTACCTAATTTGTAGTCTGAAAATCGTGAACTGATCCAAGTGATTACTGATTTTATTGCAGAAACCAGTCCAACGTTTACTTGCAAACCAGCTTGCGCCTTAGCCCTGTTCTACAGTTTTAATCTAATACACACCAAGGCACTTTAAATATTATTGCGGTATGATTGGTCAAGGTGTGACAGGAAGTACCCCTTTGTTCTGCACATTTTTGGTTATCTTGTGTCTTCGAGTTTCGGATAGTTCTACTTTGACTCACAGAAGATGCTTGCAGAAAAAACACCACGAGTAAGTTGCATTTCTTCTTTCCTTTGCTTGGTTCCTAACAACACCATTGTTATGAGAGCATTTGAAAAATAACTTTGTCAGAAACAGTTTAATCACGTGTTATGCAGACTGTGCTCTATGCCGTAGAAGGCTCAACCGCACAGAGAGGAGTTTTGTGGCTAATGCAAGATTTTCTGCGTTATTTGAATGCGAAGCTTCAGTGGGAAAGGATGAATTAATTAGCAAAAATGTGATACTCAATTTTGACTTCGCATTAAAAACTTTGTTTTGCACAAAATGCACAGATTTGAACCACATTTTTTGACGCAAAGACGGTACTGGTTTTTCTATTTTTCCAGTAGGAATTGAGGCTTTTCTGGTGCCATTCAATAATAGATCTGCTTAGGAGACGAAAAAGATATTTATTCATGCAGATGGCATAGATGTGAAGTTCAAAAGTTTGGTAGAAAAATACTTCATTTCTTTTTGCGATTTGCTCACAGCTGCAAGTTCGAACCTGATAAATTGGAGTTGTGGTGTGATGATTCCAATGTCACTGAAATCCCGGATCCTGAAAGCATGCCAATCACTTTCGCTCGTGTCGAACACGCTGAAGCCATTTTTATGAATCATTCCTGCATTCAAAGAATAAATACTGGTAAGAATTATAGATAATACAATATCCCTGCGACGTGGATATGGGTGACAAGCATTGCATGCGTGCCTGGATTTTGTACGCAGCAATTTGTAACTACCATCGCGATGTCTTGTTTTAGGCTCCATGACCGCAAACCTTCTTGCGAACTGTCGTTTGACTTTCACTATAAATTCCAATGTGTTTTGTTTGACGAATAAGAGTTTTGTAAACAATAGTGTTTGTGTATATCTGTGCAGCAACTCTTCGAACCTATAGACTTTTGAAAGTGCTGGACCTCAACGACAATTCGATTGTTTCATTGCCTGAAGCTTCTTTTACTTCATGTAGCAAGCTGGAAACGCTCAGAATGGCTAGAAACAAACTCACATTTGTACGTGATGATACCTTTGCTGGTGAGCAAATAAGAAAGAGCGGAGTGATTAGTTCCTGAAATCCGATATGCCTCACTAGTTATGGGTAATGTAAACCACAATTGTTGAAAACTTTGAACTGCTTTTTTCAAATATAAATGTTCAAAAGTTCAAACATGTATGCTAAAGTTTCATCGTAATTTTTACTAAACTGGCTTACATTCAATGTGTTTAAAGGTCTTGAAGGGCTTTTAGAGCTGGATTTGGGACGAAATCACATTGCATCGATTGAACTGGGCACCTTCGACGACTTAATAAAGCTTCAGGTTCTCAAGCTGAACAACAATAAACTGAAGCATCTTGAGGAAAAATCTTTTCAAAATTTGATTTTTCTGCGAAGTCTCGATCTCAGTGGAAATGCGTTGAAAACCTTGACCGTCTGGCATCTAAGCGGATTGGCTCAGTTAACGTAAGCTTTGGTCAAATTAGTAATCGCTTCTATCGAACTCTATCGAAGGAGGCTAGTTAAAGTTTTAGCCAAAACACCATTGATTCAATCAGTGCTTTCAAACAGTTTTTCTTTCCTGTTCAAGATGATTTTGCAGACTAATGGCGTCACCCAGTGAATTGCTATCGTTTAATTTCACTGCTACAACTCCTGCCCGTGCGAACATGAGCTTTGCAAGGGTGTGCGTAGAAAAGTGATGATCATTCTTGGTGTTAACCATCTTTGTGATGATCATCTTTGTGATGATCATCTTTGTGATGATCATCTTTCGCCTGACAATAGTATAGGTTTCAAAACACATATCCTATTACAAACACTTTTTCATTAGCTCTGTTGCCCAGCTGAAAACTTCCCCATGTTCTTCAGCCCTGGCCGGGAAACTCTTTGGAGCGAACCTTTCATTTTCTGAATTAAGTGAAAAGTACAGTTTGAAAACAGCGTTCATCTGCGTTTGTCAACTGTAACAACTATAAAATATAAAAAGTGATAACCTATTTGCGCTTAGGAAGTTTCGTCAGTATCGATACAAGCATAACGATCGTAGAAGCAAAACTGAAAGTTAAAAATAAAGCGGAAAGCGATGTCTGCAAAATTGCGACAATGACAGCCAGCTGTGAAATAAGTGTCGTGACATGAACTGATCAAAAATGTGATGCAATTAGTCTACGGGGAAATAGACAAGGGGCATAGATGAGGGAAATTTCTGAAACTTCTGTTTTTTTATGCTGTTCAATGCTCTTCCGATAAACCTTAATTTACAGCACGAACGTGCAGCGCATAAAACGTCAAAAGGGTAATTTTACGAGCGTGCCATGACGGAAACAGCAACTGATGTTATTTTGCTCAGTTTCCTGGATCTTCGAAACAATCACCTCACGTCCATTGACGGAAACATGTTCGTCAGCACTTCGAGACTTGAACATCTTGATCTCCGGAATAATTTGATTACCTGTCTCGAGCACAACATCTTCAGCAGAACGTAAGATTGTTTGCGATAAATCCTTTCAAGCTGATCCACGTATGAAAACGAATAAGGGGCGGCATCAACTCAATGGTAAAACCTCTAAGTTGGAAGGTTGGGTGTTCGATCCGCGACCACTGAGCGAATCGCCGTAGCGCTCCTTGAGCAAGAGCGTTCACCCCAACCGCCACGACCAGAAGAAAATTTCAGGCTTCGGCCTGCTGCCACGGTAGCATGTGGGTTTTCTGAAAAAGCATAAAGCAAACTCTTGAGACTGATGCTTGTAAGAGAAGAAAAACAAACCAAAAAAGCTACTGTGGGTTAATAAAACGATCATTCTCTTCTTGGCTCGACTACGATCGTTCAGTTTTGGAAGGCACAGCTATTGAAATATGTTTGTTTCTGTGCTAGTATGCTCTTTTTCTCTAAACGTATGGATTCACCAATTTTATTCCAGGCAGTAGGCACACAGCATGTAGAATTCACACCCCAAGCAGAGGAAAAATCCAGCATTCCTTTCGGGTAGTTGCGCACAGTACAGTAATTAAAATGTTTGCGTAGATTACGCTACAATCATTTTTTTCAAGCTGTGCAGGAGCGAATAAGGGATCTTTTATGTTATTTTCGTATCTGGTCAGGCGTTGCCATAGATGTGCAGTGTCTGGTCACGCATTTCTATTGGCGTGCTCTCGCGGTTCCCGGATATTGCGATATTGCGCAAGTTATTTATAACCTCGCAAAGCTTTCATTTTTCCGTTTCATCAGGGCTGAGCAAGACGAGGAAAAGTAGCTAACAACAGTTTTTTCGAAACCATTGACGTGATCTGAAAGAAATAGGATTTAATTCAACAAATTTGAAAGACGTTTACAACAAACTTTCATCATTCAATAAGGTTTTAAACAAACGTTTTCACAGCAGACAAACGTTCAGTCAGAACTATCAGGGCAACAAACTAATATTGTTGCAATCTGCACCCTTTCAGTTTTACCTGAGTTGATTTCTTTTTTTGCTTAGCGATGTCTCTGCTGTCAAGCTCAACAACAACAAACTGAGAATACCTCAACCAGATTGGTTCCGAAAACTTCGACGGAAAGAAAGGCGAAAACAATTTTTGGATGTTGATTCTCTCACATCCAATAATCCGTGGCACTGTGGCTGCAAATCGATTGCATACCTGGTAAGCAGAAAGTGCAGTTGTACGAGAAATTCCAAGGATAGATAACAACGGGAAGCCGTCAATAAGTTCTATGCAAAACTACCTAATCGGCGATTTTTCATAGCTTCTTTAGGAATTTGTCGTTCAAACTTTACTTGACTGGTTTATAAAGTAATTGATTGTTTGTGCAAAGTAAACAACTGTTAAAACCGTTTACCGTTCTGAAACGTTAAGCTGGCCCACATGACGGAAACATGCATTGCAACCGAACCTTATTCTTTTATTTCATTTATTTATTTACTCTTTTGCCTCAGACACATGGTCCATGTCGCACTATAGTTAAAAGAACACGAACGTTATACACAACTCTTCACGGGTACACGTTCGTTGGTACAAGTAGTCGATAGTAAAGAGGAACCAGCACTGGAACAAGGCACCAGTAATTAGTGCATTCGGCCATCGTCATACAAAAAACACACCGGCGCCAGCATAGATTATATTGCTCAGAAAAAAATTTGTTCCCCATTACCAGCATTATTACCCTTAAATGTACAAACTTTTTATAACAAAGTTTTTTCTACACACGTTTTGGAAATTTTTTGCATAGCCCTGGAAATGACAGAAAACCTTGCACCAACACCCGTTTCATCAACGAATTTCAATATAGATTCAAAAACAAAAAACTCGTTGCTTTAACTCTGCCGATCAGCCAATACGTCAAAACTTTGTGTATTAGTTTTTTTGCCTTGTTGACTGTTTAGTTTTGCTTTGCGTCTCTAGTTCTTAGGTAATTTTTCGAACAGTTAATTTTTGCATGGAAGGAACTTTGCAAAACTGCCGCATACGTACACAGTACGGACACGCGCACGTGCATACACATATAATCTCACACAGCAATGTGTTCACACTAACACGCACGCACACAAAGACACAAACTCTGTCATGATCGCACGAACATGCATACGCGCCAATACCTGGCCACGTAAGCACTACCACACTCACAAGCACTAAAGTGCACAGAAACACATACTCACGGCGTAGAATTTGTGGTTACACGACGTTCCTAGAATATAGAGTACGTGCACAATGGCGCCTTTATACAGTATGTATACAAAGCAGTTCATGGGCATGCTATACCGTGGTCATAAATTGGACTTTCGTTACTTTGCTCTCTATGCATTGCTTGTACCTGCTTGCACATGTGCGTACAGCACAAATGTGCGCCATATTGCACACAAATAGCCTGTTTACACGGTGCATTTCATTGTGGCCTAATTGTGGCTTTTGGTCGATTGTGGCTTTTTATTCGCTGAGTCACGCTTAAGAAAGCCACACTCTCAAACGTGACTCGAAAATAAAAGGCACAATCGACCAAAAGCCACAATTTGGCCACAATGAAATGCGCCATGTAAACAGTATAAAAGTGAAAGAAGTTATAATCAGATTTTTAATTTGCATTTTCAGCGTTTTTTGAAATATGAGATCGGAGACTTGGGGTGGTGGGTGAGGAAGCTGGATATTCAGTGCGCAAGTCCTCCTGCATTCCAAGGACGAATGTTGAGCACCTTGACTGAGAAAGTGATCTATGATCATTTTAACGGAAGTTGCAGTTTGCTGACATCTGAAAAACACTTTTGTGTTGAAAAAATATTGTCAGAAGTGGAAAAATTCAACACCACAACCACAGTAGAGACATTTTCTCCTCCAAGCGGATGTCCTCCCAACTTTTTAATGGAAGGAAAAAAATGCAAACCAATTTCAGCGGAAACGTCTGGGTTAGAAAGATCATGGAATTTGTGGAAAATGATTGTCATTTTTGTAGGTGGTGCTTTGTTTGTCGTGGTAGTCTTGCTGGTTTTCTTTGTAGTTCGTCGCTGCCACACAAACAAAGCATTGCCGCAATCTACGACAGTATTCCGTCAGGTATGTCCCAACTGCCTAGAGTTTAGCCATCAATCGAGCGCCCCAATCAAACGACCTCAAGGTCACTTTCTTCCCAAACAAGGTCATCACTGCGAACGACCCCCTCAAAATCACTGCCAGCAAAATGGGAACACGTTCCATGACAACTACTCATATTGTTCTTCGCAAGGTAACGGAGAAACCTTTCCCATACCAGCTTTTGGCAATCGATGCGATTGTTCGAGTCCGGTGTTCCAACATCAAGGGTGTCATTTGCCAGCGTACCCTCGTAACGCATTAGTGACTCCAATTGTCCTTGAGAAGCGACTATCATCAGTGCGACAATAAAAGTTCTTCACAAATATCAAGTAACACTCAGCCGACTTCGCGAGACTTCTTTTCGTACGAAAGGTAACAAGTCGATGGACAATATGTCTACACGAAATGATGTCGCCAGAAACTAAACGGCCGCAGCAGCCTGACCTACTCATAAAAAGAAATGCATACATGTCGTTGAGAAATCGTGTAAGGAGTCTTGGATCTTGAATGGAAATACGTAGCGTGGATCTCTGCGTGAAGCACCGTTTGTGAAAGGTTGATTTTCCAACCTGATTACAAGCGTTCTAACAACTTTGTTTAAAGCGTTGGATGTTAGCTTTTTGTTTCAAAACATATTTCCATAGTTTGCACAGTTAGGGAGAAGAGCAAACCATTATTCTCAGGGCCGCACCCAGCGGATATTTTCGGGAGGAGGAAAAATGACTGATTGTAACTTGTTGTTGCACTATTTTTGGGGGGTGGAAAAATGGTTGTAACTTGTTTAACTAACAATTGTAATTAACATATAAATATGATTTTAAAAATTTCGGGGGGAGGCAATTGCCCGGTCGCCCACTCCTGGTTGCAAGACTGACTATTCTTTAGCACTGTGTTGAAAAATTCAATTTACAGAAGAGTTGCATATTTGCTTTGGCGTAATGTGCGCTCTTTCCTGTTTTGTTTCCATGGTTTCAACCTGAGGAGAAGACCTTGGCCCAAAAAACTCGAAAGAAAACTTCAGTGTTGCGTTTTGGTGTGATTGTGTGCCCTGCCAAAATCCTGTCTCTCTTCGACTGTTATTTATATTTTTCAATATGCAATTCTTGCCATACTTTTCTTTTATTTAAAGCACTTATATTTACACTCAAAACGTCTTTTTATTGTTTGCTGCAAACGCTGGATATGTAACAAAATGCCAGGTATTGGTTAAGGTATCGTGCCTAGCTAAAAATTATTTTATTTTTGTAAATAAACATTGTACGAAAACTTTCTGGGTGATAAAGAGCGTTTCAACAGAGTATTTATTAACGACAACAAGAGTGCATAAACCTTTTCAAGTCATGCAAACGTCTTTAACTGCACTAAGGCCATTTTTAATAAAAATTGTCGCCATGTCACTTGCCTATAAATTACATTATTAGATGCTCAGGATAAAAATTTCACTAACTTTTAAAAGCTATGTTTTTATCTACAGGCATAAAAATAACATTGCTGAGCAATTTCTATGCACACGCAAATTACTGACTTAACGTACAACCCTTTGTACAACCCAGTTGTACAGAGTTTGTGTATTTTTCTGTTTCAGCCTAATTATCTGATAAGTTTTTGGATCTAGATATGACAAGCTTGTGAAAGATGTTAAGTTAATAATAGCGCTATGGCCAACGCACTTACGAACAAACTGGTGTTTGACGAAGGTACAATGTAAAGAACGGATGACCGCCAGAGAGGATATCGTTAACGGATGTGTGATGGCGCAAAAGGAGTGGGAAGAAAAACTCATTACACAATAAGTAAAGGCACGGATACAGTAGAAAAAATAATTTGTCATTACAAGTTTATATAACCTTCCCCCAAACACGTAATGCTACAAAGTTGCGATGTTTCAGTTGCAGATATTTTCACAACTGTTGAAACCTAAATTTGGGCCCAACTACAACATTTTATCAAGAATGGAATAATCTTGGTTTGAGAGCGATGGTGGCTGAAAGTAGACCTAGGTTAGCAACAAATATTGTTTTTACTACAGTTTTCGTGTCATTGCTAAACGTAAATTATCGGTTTTTGCGACTCCGGTTACGTCATTTCATATCCTCAAACAAGATCCGCTACTGACCGATATCCTTCATTTACAGGGCACTTTTGAACATTATATAATGTATTTATTTAGTTGCCTTAGACAAGATGGTCCATAGAACACACACACATTCAAACGATCATTCTTTAGTCTTCTAAAGTGTAAAGCAATAAAGGCAAGCTCACACACGATGAAAATAGCCGAAAGATGCGTTGCAATGCAAAGACATTGCGCAACTCACTGCAAAACCAGATACAGAGACAAAGGGAGATAACCGTAACGCTTGTGTTTGCTGGTACGTGTCACTGAAACTTTTAACAGATGACCGAAGTGACTTCGTAGCGGTTTAACTCAAAACAGATGAAATGCAATTACAGTTACAATTACACAAAATTGTGTAATTAATTGCATTCATCATACTCATAAAAAACACTAGATAGCTATGAAAAACCACTAGAACACTAGATGAAATGAAAAAAACACTAGATCTAGTGGAAAAACACTAGGAGTGGCACCAGAGCTGGATTAAAGGGCAGGGGGCCCGGGGCAATTTTTAGTGGAGGGCCCCTATGACGTAATTCGTGACGTCATCGTTTGTAAAAATGATGTTTTCGCTGATTAGCAAGATTCCCGTTTGTTTTTCCTGTAGTCGAGAATGTGCTTACTCAAATTTACATACAGTTAACTGCGAGAAGAGAATTTATCATATGAATACTAGGGTGTATTTTTAATAAGAACAAATGTTTCACAGACTAGAGAGTGACTCGGCAAAAAACAACATTCAGCCAAACATCAAGCAGAAACCAGAGATTACAAATAAAATCACCGCAAAAAGAACATGTCATCATGACCAGCTAGGCTGAGTGTGAAAGTTGTTTCCAAGCTAATGTCTTGATTTTCATCTTCATTTTCAGGTGCTCTGGTTAACGCCACTGCTTTAACGTTGCTGCT
>JGI24021J15306_10009805_pt1 | contig 11849 bp, 7 predicted proteins | sample Ectturendosymbi1_FD_15306 | JGI IMG/M metagenome (IMG submission 15306)
GGACTCAGGCTCTTCTTGGGAGGGTCATTCCAGGGGAGGGGGTGCCGGCATCGGGGATGAAAATGCGGAGTCTTGTGGGGTTGTCCGTCCAGTCCGCGTTCCATTGATGATCCGCCCACTGCACCGCACGTATGTTGTTGTTGTCAGAGAACCTGATGAGTTACTGTGCGGAGAGTACAAATGGGTGTCTCGATTTGAGGCGCCGTGCAACAGCACTCGTTGGACGGTTGAGCGCTGGGTGGAGCAGATGTCCAGGCTCCACGGCACGGCGTCCTAGAGATAGTGTGGCACTATTGCGACGAAGCTCAGCAGGTTGGATGCCTGCGAGGATTGGAAGGTTGTCCGCTGGTGTAGGACGCAGACATCCAGTCACAATTCGCAAGCCGTCGATGATGGTGGGCTCAATGAGGCGAGTATAAGCACTGCGGCACCAAGCATGAGCGCAGTACTTTGCATTCGAATGGACCAGGGCTAGGGTAGCTGTTCGCAGTGTTGTTGCTCCAGCGCCCCAACTGGAGCCAGCAAGCCGCCTCAGGAGTGCGACGCGTGATGTTAGCTTCTTACAAAGTGACTCAAGGTGTCGCTGGTACGTGAGCGACCTGTCCAACGTTACTCCGAGGTATTTGGGCTCGGAGAAGAAGGGCAGATTTTCGTTGTTGATGTTGACTTTCAGCTCACGCTTAGCTTTCTTGTTGTTGAGATGGAAGACCGCCGACACCGTTTTCGTGGTGCTGAGCTTTAGCTTCCAAGTCTGGAGGTATTCACCTAGCGTTGCCATGTCCTTGTTCAGCGCCCCTTCCACCGACTGCCAATCTCCATCAGCATGCATGATTGCTAGGTCGTCAGAATAAGCATACTTTCTGGAGATGGTGGTTGCCAGGTCGGAGATGTGGATGTTGAACAGTAGGGGCTCCAGGACAGATCCCTGTGGGACGCCGTTCTTGAGGCGTCGTAACCTGCCCCTTTGGTCATTTCCCGTGGCAAGGGTAAAGCTGCAATTGCCAACCATCTCCATGATCATGTGGACCATGTGTCTATCAGGCAGCAATGGCAGCAGCTTGCAGGTGAGGTCGCGGTGCTATACGGTGTCGTAGGCTGCTGTGAGGTCGACAAACACAGCTCCGGCCTTTTGTATGGCTGAAAAGCTATCCTCGATGCCTTTCAACAGAGTGACCTGGTCTACGGCCGACCTCCCTGTCGGAAGCCCGCCTGCTCCTGTGGGAGCAGTGGGTTGATGATTGTTTCGACACGAGCGTAGATGAGTCTCTTGAGGATTTTATAGGTGACACACAGCAGAGATATAGGACAATAGCTCTTTGGGTCCCCCAGTGGCTTCTCTGGCTTAGGGATCGCAACTATTAGTGCTCTTCTCCAGATCTTTGCAATTTTGAGCTGGCGCATGCAGGAATTGAGGAAGTTACAGAATCAAGATTTAAGAGCCGACCTGGCGTGGAGTATGAACTCCGGGAAGATGGAATCCAATCCCGGAGACTTTCCTGGCTTCAGGCGTCTGAGGGCAATAGTAAACTCTTCCGGCCTGAAGGGTTCTGAGATACTGTGACCCTCAGGTGTTGGAATCTTCCATAGGTCGGACAGCTCTTTGTTGATGAGCCTGGTGGACTCGCGCCCGCCGTCTTGTGTGCCCCGTTCTTCACGAGTTGCGAGGCGATAGAATTTGCCGAGACGGGGCACAGGCGAGAAGGGCATCCAGACCTGCCAGTAAGTTTGTTGATTGCTCTCCACGCCTTGCGGCTTGAGTGCGAGAAGTCGATTGAGTTGACAGCTTCTTCCCATCGCTCCTGCTTCTTCTGTTGTAGTCGAGACAGCAGGGACGTGGCAGCTCTGTCAGAGGCAGTCCCCACTGGGGCTCCGATAAAATAGCAATAGAGGGTGTCGCACTCTTTGTCCCAGCATGGCAGATACTTCTTCCGACGGCCACGTGGGATACATTGTCTAGCCGCAGAAAGTAGGCTCTCGCAAAAATCCTGGTATGCCCTCTCAATGTCTGGTGTGTCCGGAGGTGGCAATCTCTCGACGGATTCACCTGTGAGAGGGCAAAAGTGCTTCCAATCGGCCTTGTGAAAGTTCCAACGCTTCACCGGATCGCTGTAGACAGGAACGTTGAATCTTGGTGGCGTTATGAGGGAGGGCCGGTGTTGTGACCGCGGGAACTTTCCTAGGACACGTCTGTCCGGCAGTCGGCTTTCATGGCCGAAACTCGAGAAGGCCAAGGCTGGTTTGGTGCTGACGTTTCAACGGAAACAGAAGAATCAGGCTGTTCCTTTGGATTGTACAACAGTCCAAGGTTGTTGGATGTTGTCCAGGAGTCCAGGCTTTTGCCATAACTTTCCTCTATTTTTCCTTGGAAACTGGTAGGATGCTTTAAGACGTGAAAGTCAACATATTCTACTATTTTCAATTGTTTCGATGTTTGGACTGGAGATATGGGCTTTTGAAGGCAAAAAAGAGCCCCCTAAAAATCTTTTTTCCTTATATCTTCAAAAAATCATGTTTGTTTTTATTGCCTAAATTGTTCAGGGTTCGACTCACAAAGCTTAATGCACTCTATGGGCGGTTCCAATGTCTATGTTTCATTTATATGGGCATACACTGCAAAATAACTTTTCTTATAACATAATTGTTCAATGACTGTTATTTTCAGATCATGTTTTTTAAAGAGCATCCGACAAAATGAACTTTTTTCCAAAAAACATGTCAAGATTAGGTTTTTCAAAATATACCTTACCTCAATAAAACAACCCCCAAAAATTATTGAAAGTTCAGCAAAAGGAACATTAGAGATAGCGATAGCTCGCTACTATTTTTATTTAGTAGAGGGCACGGTAGGACCGCTATAAAATTTGATAAATAGCGGGAGTTGAAGCGCCGCTATTAATAAGGTAGCGGTTTCCCACCTTCGTTTGAAGTCTGCAACTAAAAAATCTCAACGTATTGCGTAATTTCCTTTCGCTTGTTTTACACTCCGATTTTTTATAAACCAATAAAATAATAAAATTGCAACTTAATGATTTTAAAGAATAAATATTTGAAATTAACTAAGCTAAACATTATTATGATTTGAATTTGTTTACAAGCCAGTACATTTTAATTACAGTAATTTTGAAACAGACTGAAACGAAACCTGTAGTTTTCCTAAAAAAACAACATAATTTCCTTTTAAACCATTCGTTTTTGCGTTGTTGTTCCTCATGCAGTAATCTCCACTAGAAAACGGAAGCGTGCAGAACATAACCAAATTATTCGCAAAGGTTGATCGATTGACAAAAATTTACTTTGCAGATTTTGATCCTGAGTATGACCATTTACGTGCCAGCGTTGTCACTGAATGCACTAACGCCAATCAAGCTGACGTGGGCAGTTGTTTCAACAAGTGCTGTTTGCATCATTTACACAACTCTGGTAAATGGTTACATATGCTAGAACTAAGCATAGATTAGTTTAAATTGATCACAAACTGTACCTCTGCTCCTAGATAAGTATGTGTTATTTAACGAAACCTTGAAAGGCTTTACATTTAGGTGGACACAGAACAGTGTAGCTTGTTTAACTGCGGGAGTAACTATCAGTACAATTTCAAAGCTGATCCAAAACATATTTTAAACAATTTGTTTCAACGTTGCCTCTAATCTCACAAAATATGCGTAGTGCAAGGGACCTGATTTTAACAAATGGACCTGAAAAAGGTTTCTTGCATGTTTTCAGTTGATGATCACAGTACTACATTCAGGTTGCTTTTACACCTTCTTCATTTACAGACTTTGTACTTCTTTGATAATTGCAAGTTAAGAAGCGAATGAGCATTTTTGTGAAAATTTTTTAATACCACCTTACAATTGACATGCGATCCTACCTGATTGTTTGATCGATCTACATGTCCGAAGTTACAGTCCATAAACGGTAATCAACGTAAAGCAGGAAAACGTGTTGTTGAACTCAACAGGAACGCTAATGAACTTCATTCATCTTTAAAATGTCAACCGATTAGTTTTGCAGTTGATCGTTGCAATACAGAGCATTCTTAATGAAGCTAAACGCAACAGTGCTCATTTTCAGTATTTTCTAGCATGCACGTTATTTGTTTGGTGTAGCCTACTTAAGTAAGATTCGACTCATGACTTAATCAATTCAACAATTGGTATCTGGCGTCTGTTTAAACCTATTCTACTGACGTCAACCCAATGCGAACCTGAAACTGAATACAAGACAAAACTGAAAGCAAGAAATTGTCTCGTTCTTAAAAATACTTTCCAAAAAATAAATGAGTTTATTGTACAGAAGTTACATATGCACAAAAGATGATCCCGCACCCAATATGTTGCTTCTGCCTGCCTTTACCTTGCTGTTTTACAAACACGGCTTGTTTGTTATCGTATCGCAACTGTAATTGTTCTTGACACGCAATGTTACTTATTCATTCATTTTCACACCCACTTTTCATCTTGGGAGGGTCGCGGGGACAGTAGCCTTAGAAGGGCTTGAAATACCTCACGGTTTTCAGCAATCTCTGATAGTTCTGTTGGCTCCACACGAAGACGGGACCAAGCAAGCTTAGAGATGCTGTCACTCCGCCTGTTACTTGGTTGATCTGTGGGTCGCATCACATGGGTATAGCCAGCAGGACTTGGAGCCTCGCTAATGTCTCCGTGAACATTCTGGCCACATATTGAGGCCACTCTATTCGGAGAAGTGGGTCGACATTCAATGCTTTGCAAATTTCACAGCTGTGCGCTTTGTTGCGAGACGTAACGCGATGAATTCTTCGCAAAAATCGTATCTTTACCGCTTGCATTTGAGGTAGTACTCCTGCAGTAATTACTCAAGATTCATGAGGAAAGAATGATGCAAATATTATAAGCTTTGCGCTGTTTCAAAACTCCCGTGTTGGGAGGTCAAACTCACACAGAAACTGCGTTTAACGCTCCGTCAGTGTTGCCAACCTTGCGGTTTTCCCGCGAATTTGGACTTGTTTTTTGTGGATTTGCGGTTTTTTTTGAAGACGCGCGAGTTGCTTGTTTTTGGGCTTGTTTTGATTGGAATTTGCTTGATTTTTGGGCTTGTTTTTCATATTTCTGCATGGCGGATTTCTTTTTAATCAAATTTCATAGCTATTCTGCTCTTTGAAATTGCTGCAAAATGAAATTTGGGCGTGTTTTTGTGTAAATTTGCTCATTTTGGGCTTGTTTTTTCGGGTTTGCTTCCCTGTTTTTGTATTTAACTAACCTGCTGGTTTTATGTTTTTTTAATTTTCCTACCAAACGCACGCTGGGCTTGTTTTTCAGTTGAATTACCCATTTGGGCTTGTTTTTCACATTTGCTTGCTTGTTTTTACAAAATAGCTTGGCATCACTGCGCTCCGTGTATCTATCGCCTTATGCCTTCCTTCGCTCGTTAATACTACCTCAAGGTACTCTCGACCTGCTGTAGCGTACTTCGGTTTACTTGCAGCCCGCGCTGGCTTGGGTTTCTGGGGAGACATGAAATCTGTTTTTAGTGTTAATTTTTTATTCCCGTATAGCCGCACGCAGCTGAAAACCGATGAAGTGCATGCTGAAAACCTTGTTCTGAGGATGCCAGCAGCACCAAATCGTAACAATTAATCCTGTCCCAGTTTCCAACAATCACATCTTCGTGGACTTGCCAGTGAATGTCATCTAAATCATAAGGACCAGGGGTTCCCAATCTTTCCCTGACCATGTACCCCTTCAGCATTTCGACAAATGAACGTGTAGGTCAACCGCTAAAATTGCTTATGACAAAAAGGCATAGCAAAATAACAAAATTCAACAGAATTTTTAATATAACTTTCAGATTTCTAGAAGTATAAAGATAATATTCTTTGAGAATAGTTTTCACTGATATATGTATAAGTATTTGGATATAAATGATACACAAATATATTTTTGCCTTCTGTTGCTAACCTTTAATATTCCGCTTCAGCTAGGCAAACGTATCTCAGGTTGGGAGCTCCTGATATTCGAAGAGGAGTGATGACAGTACACATCCTTCGGAGTCTCACAACCACGACAAACAGTTGCGATGTAACTCTGCCGACGCGGTCACAAAACGTCTGAGCAGAATGCAGTGACTTTACGGCCAGTGAGAGGCGGCACTGAACACTATACTTATGCAACACCCCCAAAACTTCATCCGACGCTCACGGTGGTATTTTTTCTCCAGGTTTACAAAACATGCCTAGCTATCTGTGGCAAAGACATAAAAAGTGTCAAAATTTTGCTGGAGATCGAAACTTTTTCTGTATTAGGCTACTACGGATAGGAAAAACATCTCACTGATTATCTCTAGCTATGTTTCAATTATTTCGCAGCATCATTTCTCAAGGCACATGGCATACGCTTTCCAAGTGAGGCTCCCTAGCAGGGTCCATCGCTAGTTAGTGTATACTCCTTCCTGTACACGGCGATGATCACCTAAGTTTTTCAATCATTCAATACCCCTCAGAACATCATGCCACTTAATACATACGGGTGAGTCAAAGAACTCCTTCCCGTTTCAAAGCACATCAGGTGGGATTTAATCACAACTTGCAGCCTTCCCATACCTCATTGTTTTTAACACCTAGTAATACTTCGGTTGCAGCGATGGTACTTCCTTCCCCTAAACGCACCGCCTGTGTGTCAGATAATGCAAAAGTTACCGAGTTTAAAAAATTTATCAAATGCTCTCTCTATATTCCAAGGACGTCCTCCAAACTGCTGAGCAAAACGCCATTTTGATCTTTGATGCATCTTGAAAATGTCATATTTTTTGCCATGGAGACACCGGATGGTTTTCGATAATACTTTGTTGCCATGATAGTAACTGGAATCCAGTGGTAATAGGTTGACAGTTGTGCACATCTCCTGACGCATACATCAAACATTGATTGGAACAAGTCAGCTGAAACTATGAAGAAATCATTGATTAAAGCTTGCCTCAACAAATCTTTGCACCTATGCAAGTATTTAAGTTGGAAGAAAATGTTCACAAAGCGTAGCGTGTTGTTAGAGCAAAGTTGCAGGAACCTTCCATTGTCATTTGCGTCAGCAACACCAAATTGGCAAAACACGTCCTCCTATATCCTAACATCGTCCCCTACGTGTCCATTGAAGTCTGGTGCGTTTGGGCNGTATATCTGTATCAAACGCAACGAGCGGTTTAANAACTTCAGCCTTAAGTTACAAATCCTTCCTATTGGTGAAAATCCATTCATCAGCACAGCTTGCCAGCTGATAACTTACAATTACCCCTCATCGCATCCTGAACAAGATTTGCTGGCTCAACGCTAGAGAAGTAGATTTTTCACCCATTTTTCAGCACTACAGTGTTACAGCCACAACACATTATCGATCAGACACCAGCAACGTCCAAGAAATATTGTTTGGCTTCCTCGAACAGTTCGCGCTCTTTTATTGTTGGTGCTGTGCCAGTTCGTAATAATTCGCTTATGGCAAGGCTACCATCTTCCGGTGGCTTTCTAGTCTCTGCGCTGTCCTCATTCGTGTCCCCAGCAGGGTTTCCAGATTTGTTTTTTCAAAAAAAGGCCAAAGCTTAAGTAAGAAAAGGCCAAATCGGCCAACAAAATTGGTGAAAAAAGGCCAACACTCAATAAAAAATGGCCAAAAAATAGACAAACCCTTCACTTGACAAAGCCAAATTTATTAAGATTTGCCTCCTCACAACTTAAATTCACATAAAAATACATCTTGTGTACTCACAGCACATTCACAAAAAGCAATTAATTTTAAAACTAATTTTCAGAATTTGTCACTTATGACAGAAAAATGCCAAATTTTTCTTCTTTTTCAAAAACACCCAAATAAAAGTGCCTGAAAAATCAACAGTTACTTTAGCATCATCACTCAAATTTTGAACACTTCAAAAGCAGAGCTTGCAGTTAGTTGTAACAAGTCAAAATGCATTCAGATACAAGTTCATTTTCATTGTGCACTGACATTGAATACGATAGCACTGCAGTGGCCAACTCTCGTCTTACGAGCCACATGCGGCTCTTTGTGCAGTTTCATGCGGCTCTTCCGTATTTATATACCAGAAGTCCCACTGAATAACATGCATAACAGTTACAATAAATGCCTTGTAAAGTTCTGTTGTTGTCATGTTGGTGGTGTGTGATATTTACAATAAATCTAGCTAACCAAAGGTATGTATGTGAGTGAGGAAGAGATGGGGTTATGTTCATGTGTGCAATGTACATGATGTGGCGCTTTGCTGTAACACAATAAGAAATGTTTCTCTTGGTCTCTGACTGGTTGGTCACCCCTGCGAAAGCAAGACACATAGGCCTATTTCTAAAGCACCTATGTCCAACCCGCGGCCGCGGACCGAGATGCGGCCCAGTCGAGGGTTTTGTGCAGCCCACTTTAGGTTTACGCTGTAATAAAAGTATCCTACAGTAGGCTACATACCGACAACCTGACCTTGTTTAGATCCTTTTCAATTTGACATTTTTGATTCAGGTGGTCCACAGAGTCACTTTATCACGTCTGTTACCATTGCAGTTGGATTCGAACACTTCAGTGCATTAGGTTAAGCTAATTTTAGCTTGCTAAGATCAAAGTAAGCCATTTTAATGTGCGTCCCTTATTGATATGTCTTTCTATGTACGACCCTGGTCAAGAGAGCGGCATACGTTTTGGCTCAGTAAGCCATTTGGATTGAACACAGGTTCTGAACGAATGGCCACTTAATAAAAACACAGGGATTGTGGTCATAAGACATAAGGCTAAATAGCCAGCACTTGAATCCATAGGCAGAAAAAATATATTCACAGCTAGGTAGAAACTAGTTTTGTGTTGCTACAAAATCTCTCAGTAAAAAAATGACATGTTTCCCAGATCATTCGGAAATGAAGAAACATTTAATTTACAAATGTTAACTTAATTTGTCCATGTGTAAGCACCACTTGGCACGTAGTGAAGAGGCTGTTGCAGACATATAGTGGCAGCATAAAAAGAACTGTAAACACTGATTAGAAACACAGGCAGTTAGCAATATTAGGATAACAATATGAAGAGTATGTTTGGTTGCATGCAATATCAACCATATGGATTGTCACAAGCCATACCAAACCTGCCCTATCCCTATGGCCTTACAAGCCAAACAGCACGGATAAGCAGATATACGCACAAGCACAGCGGCTTGGCCTTCAAAGTGCAAGGTCTGCACAACGCGGCAAGCACAACCGCACACTCACACTACTGTACCTCGCTTTCACTTATAAATCACTACGTAGGGCGAAACGCACACACAGGGGACCAGACTTTCAAAAAAGGTATTGTTTTTGACAGTTTAGCCTTAAAATATGGACATATTTTCAAAAACGGCCAACAGAAAACATTTTCGGCCAAACGACCTTTGAAAAACGGCCAAAAAAGCCAAATGGCCAACCCAAAAATCGTACGGCCAACCAACTTGAAATCAGGGATGTGGAAGCGGCTATTTCGTCAATCGCTTCCTCTTCCGCTTCCACACCTATCGCTTCCGCTTCCACTGCTTCCGCTTCCAACAGAGCCTGGACTCTATCAGAGCCTGGGCTCTAACAGAGCCTGGACTCTATCTCATTTATGAACTTGCTGACAAGCATCACTATCAAAATCAGCAGCTTATGATTTACAAGCGCACATTACCAGTTAAAATGATCGCATAAGTTAGTATCTGTCAGCACGGTACTGCTGCTCTGCTCTTACAAAAACACAACCTAGAAAATTGTCTTCAACAAATCAATGCAAACAGCACTTACAACAACCTGACTTTAGTGGTTCTTAACCTTTCTACCCACTCATACCCCTGAGCTTTCGTTAAATTTTCTCATACCACCCCTTCTCTGAAATCAAATGGTAATTGATACACAATTCATTGCAACGATATAACAATACAATGAAGTTACAGTAAAGTACACCAACAATCAAACATGGCTCTGTTGTTTTTTTCAATGATCATGCTGCAGTGAGGCTCTTTAATTGAGGGCGCCACTCGCATGTCTTCATCGGGCTCTGAAAGATTTCTGGCCTTACTTCTGAGGTGTGAGAGAGTTGAGAAACTGCTTTAACATAATTTATTTGCTGCAAACGGCACAAGTACTTTCAAAGCTGCCTTTGCTAACTGCGGGGAAGCGTTGAGTTGCATGCACCAGAAAGTATCTAACTGCATTAAAAGGAAACTCATTTAAATTTTTCTACTGGCTTTTATTTCAACTGGATCTTCCATCATTCCACCACTGTCATCCGTAGGATATAGGTTCAAAATAAATGGGTCTTGCATCCAACAGTGTGAAACACAAATCCTGCCTGAAAGTATCTGTGGAAGGACTGCCGTATAACACCTGTAAATGCTTCTATATTTCAATGACAATGGATTAGGATATTTTTTCATTGAAAACTACACCAAGTTGTAGAAAAGTAGCATAGTTGCCTGATCAAATGAGACAAATACGGCTTGAAAGTTGATTAGTGAAGGCAGTCATCTTTTCCCTAGCTTTGATCATGTTCATTGCCGTTCCCTGGATGGAGGTGTTAAGTCGTTGAAGTGGCTGAATATATCTGGAAGGTAGCCATTGCGAGAGTCATAATGAACGCGTTTTCAAGTTGCTGTGCTATGCCACTACCTCCGTGTCTCAGAAACTGCTCGATTTCTTTGCGCAGCTCACGAACACGAATAAGCACTCGAACACAGAATAGCAACGACACTTTCGTGTAGTAAAGAACATTGTGCTGAGCTTAAACTTCCTTACAAAAAACTCTGAACAGACCGTGATTCCAGGTGCGGCTTCTGACAAAGTTTACTGCACTCACAACAATCGACAACACATCTTTAAAATTTTCAGGGCGTGCAGACTATGCCTAAAATGTTGGCGCTTCGTACTCACTTTCGGTGTTTAGTACCCCCAAGGGGTACGTGTACCCCCGGTTAAGAACCACTGCCTTTGCCTAACAAATATCAAACTACTGTAAATTGCATAGCGTAGGCTACCGTTTAAGGTTTCTTCAACGTGCTTTGATTGTCATGCATTTTTACGTCAAAATAATGCTATAATCAAAATTCTAGAACGCAAGGGTTTGGAAAAACTTTTTTTTAATCTCAAATGCTTTTCAGACTAAGTTGGCAAACACATGTGTACAGTAATATCTATGTTAAGTTCGCACCCGTTTAAGTTCGCATCCCAGTTTAGTTCGCACAAAGCTTTGAAAATATCTGGATTCAATTTTTTCAGCAATTTATTGGCATTTACAGCAAATCAAACATGACAACTGGTCATAAAAATGTTAAACACGAAACATTATGTTGCTAAAGTTACGATTTGATATAATTGTTTAACAAGTTCGTTTGCTTTCAAAATGGTTAATGAAGGTGGAAGGGGCAGTTTGCTCAATGCTTGTTATCAATACAAAGAAATAACTTACTATCCAGCTCTGTTAATCTGTGCACAGACACACTATATTTTGTGTGTGTGTGTGTCTTCAGACATTAGGGCAAATAACGTTTGCACATAAATTCCCGCTTCGCAGAGGCTTTTCTACAACAGCCTCACTCCGTATTGTCGTGCGATTTTTCGTTAACTTGGATCAGTTGGATGATTTAACTAAAAAATGACTCAATTAAACGCTTGGCTTTGCCTAACATTGTGAAGTGAATAGCATAATGTAAGTGAATACTGTATGCCTTGCTGAAAAGAAGAGTTAGCTTCACTCAAAGCATCAAACAATCTTCAAGCATTAGCCCTAATGATCAGCATCTGTTTGCTAAGGCAGTTAAAAGCACAACTGCTAAGTTCGCACCTACCACATAAGTTCGCACAAACAGCTCAGATTCAA
>JGI24021J15306_10009806_pt1 | contig 11847 bp, 9 predicted proteins | sample Ectturendosymbi1_FD_15306 | JGI IMG/M metagenome (IMG submission 15306)
GATTCTGCGTTTTTCTTTCGGACCCGGATCCGTAACCGGAGTCAAAAATTTAGGAAAAACCGGACCCGGATCTGGAGTCACTTTTCAATTTCGGCAGAAGCAGGAGTCTGTGTGGTCATTTCTTAAGTAAAAACATGGGTAAATTACGGTTGGATCGACTATTGTAGCCGGATTCCGAACAGGAGTCGGATTCTCAAATTTGAGAAATTGCCAGACCCGGATTCAAAATTTTGGAACAGGAGTGGAGTCGGAGTCTGAAAAAGTGACTGCGGCCACCTCTGATTTCAATGCCCCGCTCCAAGCGACGGAGTGGCTGCATGAGTCGCGTATATTTCTGATAGACATACAATCAGTGAGATCGAAAGCGCAGACTGACGATGGTTGTGCAACGCGTATATGTTTGCGTTATCGTCCAAGTGCCCTTGTCGTTTACCTTTACTTGTTACGTAACCCAAAATCTTTTCTCTGGTTGCTTCAATTCGCGAAAGTTAAGTTGCTTATAACTGCTGTTTTCATTGCAACTTTCAGAAAAATCCTAAAAAGAATTCTAAACCTGACTTGAAGGACTTTAATGAAGAAAAAGTAACTGAATCTGAAATCGGTGCTGAAGACAAAGGTAAGAAACAGCAGTACAAAAACGTAACATAATCGACATGATTGTAATACGTTGACTTGAGAGTGTTTTGGTAACCCTGCTTACCATTATTATCTTATCGTTTTAAGCAATGTGGTCACGGTGGTATTGAGTTGATAATATTTTCCTGTTTCTGACGAACGCTTCTGCTTTCAACGCATTATGACATTGCTATTGAATTATACAATCGTTGTGTTTGGTGCACATTTAAACTAGTTGAATAATGACGCTTTTATTTCAAAAGTTCCTATTCAGTTTCATCNACAATGTTACCGCCGCCTTGTCTTCTTGCATTTCTTTNTTTTTTTATCCAAAGTTATCCGACCGTGTTTAAAGTTAAGTCAAATTTTTGCGAAAAANCAACAGTTACTGGAGAAACAGGAATTTGACTTCTGCTCACATCGTGCATGAAATATTTTCTTTGCTTTTTCATGACCCATGCGTTGATGTGTTGCACCAAGATCATTATAATTTTATATGTTGAGTTAAACAATCAAACCAGCGATGCATAAGCGGCGCGTTTGTGTTTAAACCTACAATGGTGCAAAGAAGAGATTGTCGCGTGATGGATGGGATGGGTGCAAGGAAAGTTTGAGTCGGGTTTCTGCAAGAATTATATTCGTCACAAAAAATAGAACTTTCGTGCTTGACAGTCAAAATAATAGTGTGTCGTCAATTCAGAGCTCGACCGATACACCATTCATACCGATATATACAAATCAGCCGGTGTAATGATCATGCCCATGTATCATATCGACAAAATTCCGCCGATTTCCTGTATATCGGCAATATTTTGTAATGAATGTTTTGTTTTCAATTTTCGGAACTACGTTTCTTTACCGATTCTAAGCTTTTTTCTAGTTCACTACAGCAAGCAGCCCTCAAACAACTTGATTTAGAGCCAATTACCGGCCGGCGTGTAATTATTAGCGAAGTAAACCCGTTTGTGACGTATCATACGCTCGTGGTGAGTTTTCGCGCGGTAAGCAGATGACTGGCAACGAACAAATCACGGCTTTAACTGCGGTGTTTGATTGCTATAGAGGCACACTCTTGCGCGCAATTGGATGTTGTGCGGATTTTCGTCGTAACTTTAAAATCATTAAATTGTAATTATTAAAACACTATTTTGCAAAAATACAAATATTCACGTGCTTTTCTTGACTTACAAGCTATTCCCATTTTCCCGTGAATTGGGTTAATGTGCATGGTAATGTCTTATAACTGCGGTTAGACTACTGCAAAGATATCGGCATCGGCCCATAAAGGTCTTATCGATCGAGCTCAGTTGTCATTCTCTTACCGTACTACTTCCGTTTTGCGCCTACCTACCGATAGATCAGTGGTTTTCTTCACTTGGCTCCGCGCTTCTGCTTACCTGAGCCGTGGTCTTGGATCCTTTTCCTTATTCGTGTCTTTAGTGTTTAAGCAAAAGAAGTGATTCGCAACGTAATTTTTAAACAATCCTTCCAGTGAGTTTCCCCTCACCCAAACCCGTTGTGTTAAACGAAGAAGCCCGTAAATCCGTTATGGTTGTTATGCTCATCATCTATGGCGATTTCCTTGAACTGTCTGTTGTTAATTCTACCTGACTTGCTGGTCTTTTAAGTACATTATTCGTTCTTTGCTGACTTATATTTATATGGTTTGCACCCGTGACAGTGACATTGTACCGCCGGTTTTTAGATTTTTCAATAGAAACTCATCTTAAGTTTTCATTAAAAAGCTTGTTCGGTTAAAAAACGCCATACTTGGCATTCTTAGGAAAATCCATCCAAAGCCGTTTTTTCGGTCATTGACCACATTTTTTTTATATGAACGAAAAAAATTANGTCAATTCCGTCATAATGCTGTTTTTCGTCAAAAAAAAATATCCGAAAATGAAAAAATGACAGACGTTTTTAAGCTATTTCGGACAAATGACAGAAATGTCTCAGCAAAAAGAAAAATAAACAGATTCAAAGCGACATTTTCCTTGCAAACTCTGTAGCCTTTTGCCTGAAACGTCAGCTTAATGAGATAAACAACTCTAACTTTTTTGCCGCAGGAAGACGTTATGGCAAAACGGCGCTGAACCGTCACAAAAGTCTTCCTCCATCTTCTTCAAATCCATTCAAGCCCAAGCAGTAAGTTCAATAGTTGGTTTCTCACTCACTGCGTGCAAGCTCGTTCACCTGCGTTGTTCAGAACAACACTCGCTTGCTTTCCACGACCGAAACACTCATTATGTTCACGACCTAATTTCTAAAGATAAGCAACGCCAAAGAACGTGGCGTGCAATCGCACATTGTACATGTCGATTTCTAACTCTGCTGAGGAATTCCGCGTGAAACACGAGTTTATTTTTCAAACTGCTCGATTTCCGCCCGCGTTGCTAGAATCCCTCGACGCTTCGTTCTCAAACCAGCAGTTGCGTTTCCACTCAACAGTGGCTTCGCTTACTACGAAATAAACTTGATATAGATTGAAGCAGAAAGCTGTTAATTAAAGACTAAAGCTTAACCTGTTTGTTTTAAGTCGTCTATAAATATAAAAAAGGATCTTAGATTGATTCTTATAAGGGCTTGTAAGAATTAGCTATTATTAAAGCTAATAACTTGACTCACGGCGGTATTCGAAATGCCGACACCACTCTTTAAAGAATTGCTTGATCGTACATGGAGACTGAAAAATCTTTTGTAAGACCTGTTTGGGATAATCTAGTGATTGTTTAAAGTGTGCTTCATGAGCTGCTGTTTCGACAAAATTCGTTTTAATGGCGAACCTGCTGTTGATTTCAACAGGCAGCGTGAAGCAAAACGTTGGAGCATTAACGAGCATTCCCATCCCTTCGCCAGCGACGCCATCAGTCGGAATGTATTTGCTCACCCGGTAGCTACTGCTGCCAGGGCTCCCAACGGCCTGGCACCTGTGCCTCCGTCACCGTCGCCTGCCAGTGTCTCGCAGGTGGAAAAAGCTTCGATCGCCGGTCCGGCGACTTGCATCACATTCGCCAGCAGCAGAAACGGCCGCGAACCCAAACCTGGTATCTTACACTTCACCGTCCACCAGGCTGAGCCTGGCCTGGTCTCTGCGACGCCTTTCGTCTCTTCTGCCATGGGTGTGGGCCAGCATGGGTTTATTCCCGAACCCAATTTCACTGCCGCGTTGCCGCCGCAACCGCTGAATCAGCCCAACCAAGCAAAAGCCCGTCGCGAGGTTGCTGCAAGGTTTAAAACTGACGGCGGAGGCGTTTTTATTCCTGAAACCGGCCAGCGTGCGACAAGCACGGCCGGTGCTGTGGTTGCCACCACTTGTTCCGTTGAAAGGCCGTCGACCTTGTTTGGTGCCCGAGACAGCGGCAATCTGACGTTTGGCAAAGCGTCAATGCAAAGCAGTGTCACCACGCCATCAGGCAAAAACCTAATCACTTTGAGTCCTGATACCGTAGACTTCGTTCTACACCAAGAGCTTAGCAATCAAGCGAATCGTACCCAGCAAGCTATCCCGGATGTTGCTGTTAACCAGCAAAGGACATCGTTCTCAAACGAAAAAACGGCTTTCGACCACGGTGCGAAGGACGCAACAGTGGCGAGTACCGGGTCATCCTCATCGCAAGAATGCCCGCTCACCCTCTCACCTGGGGGCACATCTATTGTGTTCCACGAAAAACGACCCAAGCAAGAAAGCAGTAAGGTTTGCTACAGTGCCGGGAAACTGGTGGCAAACCCCACCAATCAGAGCTCTTTAACCGGCAGTATCAGCCAAGCTCCATCTGGCAAACTACCATCCTCTTCTTTCGTGCCAGTCACGCATAGTTCCTCCTTGTCGCCACAGCAGTCTGTCATGCGCACTGAAGCTGAACTGAATGGTGGGTTGTTCGTTCCTGTGGTTGACGACGCCCTTTCCCTAAACGCTCATCACTATGGACCGGTTAGTATATATTCGAGTGTAGACCATAGGGTTCGTGAAACTTGTTTTATTTTTTGTTGCTTTTTTCGGCAAATTTTTTGTTGCCAATCAACGCAAACTCATTTTTTTCTTAAATCTGCATTTAATGTGACATAGTTTCTTCAGTCTACCATTTGTTCACGAGCTGAACAGCCAGTAAATGCACCAACAGTTTTCTTTTAAGCTGAAAAGTTGGTGGACCACCAATGTGCATTTCAAGCTCTTTATACCGACCTTTCTCTGCAACTACTTTCCGTTGCACTTGCAGGTCGTCCACAACGATGTCCTTTCATCGGCCGGCGCCGCCAGCTCCAGAGGAGCGGGCTATGGCCTTGGAATAACCATCGAGGACATACTTCCCTTTTCTGGATGCGACGCTGCCCTGGACATGCAGCTGAGCCCGGGCGCCGGGGATGACCTGGGCTCGTCTTGCCCGTCGTCCTTGCTGCGCGATTGGCTCGACCTTCGATGTTTGAACCCGGAAGACATGGACGCGCTTCAGAAGGAACTGGAGCTTGGATCTCCAATGAGCGTTGACGGGGATCACGAGAACATGATGAAATAATTTGGTGATTCTTTTTAAGTTACTTTTCAATTCAAAAGTAACGATTGATGGGTCTCTGGCTTCATGAATCTTGCAAATCGCGTCAAAAAGTTATGATTTATGTTTTCAATGTCCATTTTGATGAGTTCTGTACAATTTGCAATAAGAATTTATTTTATAAGGTTCCGGATATCCTGCTGCCTTGGTTCTACTTGGCTGCGAACAACAAAAAAGTTTGTGGGGCTTGTTTACATATTGAGCTCGGCGCTAAAGTCATGCACTTTGGATATTTTTGCCTAAAATCTCATGTACAGCACAAGGTGTCAAATGAACGTTCTCGGGTACATTTTGCACTTCAGCAGCCACCACCGACCTACAGACAAATATCTGTAGATATTAAAAACGGTTGGGTTGGTTGGGCCTTGTCTGTTCCTGCGGATTTGTTACGTCTCGGTTAATTTTTATCTTATCAACTGGAGTGTTGCAGACCCTTAGGCGAGTTTTTTTATTTTGTTCGGACCATTAACAAACGGAAATTTCCAGCTATGATGTTGAGTAAACAGAGAGTGACCAACAAATGAAGAAAAACTGCCGAACAACGGGCAACCACGCGTGACATCGTGAGGAAATCTTTTTTGTGTTTTTGCCGTATAGGGTGGCCAAAAAACAGAACCCTTAAAAATTTGTTAAATCCTGCAAAGGTTCAGCTAATTTCAAGATTTTTTTTGGATTTCCGTCCGCGTACGATCATTCTCCAAAGTTTCAGTTATCTTGATCGCTTTGCCTAAAAAAATCTTTTCAATTTATAACAAACGTGCATATACGATGCGCAAAATTTTCTATTTCCATGAACGCATTCCTCATCAGGAATTTCCCTGATTTTTGTTGCGTTTGCTACCTCCAGTTCACCAATCGTTAGCGGTTGTTGTGCACATTATCCTTGAAATAGCCCACATTTAAAAATCACGGGGGATCAAGCCCGTTGAATGTGGTGCCCGCTCAAAGCCATACTTTTCAATCGCTTTATCAGCCAAGCTGAGGCGTCGTTTCATGTGTGGCGTAGCCCCGTCTGCTGGAAGTACTGTTCTTGTCGACCTATCCCTCTGCGTCGTTCCGCAGCCAATTTGGAGCGTATTTTGAAAAGAACATCACTTTTGTGCAAAGCGACCAAGATTACTGAAGCTCTGGGAAATGATCGTACACATGCTGAAGTTAAACTAGCAAAAATCTTTTTTTTAACATTTTTACGGGTTTTGTTTCTTTTTGTGTCACCCTGAATATAAAATTTAACATTTTTACTGGTTTTGTTTCTTTTTGTGTCACCCTGAATAAAACTCATGAGCTGTAGAACGTGCTACAGTAGCATGTTGCAACGAATTGTGACTGTTTGCCTGGCCTAAATGTTTTTTATATCTGATTTGAATGCTGACACCTTTTTGCAAGGCAAATGCTTTTGCGTGGCGTGTTGTGGATAGATATTTCACCACAGTTTGTATGCCTCGTATGCTTACCACAGACATCGAGAACCACAGCGGTCCCACAGTGCTTCACCGTTCCCCGCAGTTTCGCGTGACGATCGACGCGAACACGCCGTTTGTATGTTACATGGAATCGCTGGCTTGCTACGCGAACAAACCCCTCCCTTTCTGCGTAAGCATTTGCGCAGGTATTGCGATCTCGTGCTTTCATAGAATTTTCGTTCGTGCAAAATCCACATTCCTTCGCCATGTATGTCCTTTTGTACACTCGGTGCATTCGCGTAACATCAGCGTTGCCCGTGGCGCAGGAGGCTGATATTGGGCTTAGTGCGCTTTGCATTTACTGCATTATTACACTTGTTTCGCTTTTTGAAATGTTATCGCTGCATAATTAAACCCCTGTCTACTTTCTTCCACTGCGCTTATCTCTGACTGCCACTCGTCTTAACTGAGCAGGCTTACTACGCAGGTACAACAGCCAAGTGCTCTCGGGCCCACTGTAACACACATATGTTCTAGTGTAGTTGAGAAACGCAGTGGCATGTTTCGTTGCGTTACTGGTTTCTACTGTCTTTCCGGTTTTTGTCTAGATTTCGTAATGGTTCGGAAGTACTTTTCTGTGTCTCAATGCTGGATTTTCGTAATTTGATACCCTCGTATTTTTAGTTAAATTATGCAGAAAGCCATCTTTCTAAACCCGTCTACTTCACTAACGTTTCGATTTGTGCTTTCAGTGGTTTTCATTACCTTCAGTAGCTTCGCATTGCCGTTTTCGCTGTGCAAGCACGCAAGTTTTTGTCGTTACACTGAAAACATGCGAGATTTCCTATACAATCAGGAAGGATGTTTTTCTATCATTTGATTTTTACTGAAATACCGTATTTACTCGATTGTCAGCCGNCNTTGATTGCAAGCCGCACTTNAACATACGTTACCTAAGCCTCTGAGATACTTTCGCGTACTAGCACGTTTCGCGTTTACTTGGCAACCCTGGTAATGATGCTTCACCAACACAACCGCTTTCTGTTCATAATCCATCATGTGACGGATGTGCACATGATGCTGAAGAGAATAGAATGTGAAAAGAGAGTTTGGTCGACAAAGCGTAGCCAAGGATAGACTGAGCGTCATCCACGTCTGGGTCCATACCTTTCGGTAAGGAAAAAAATATAAAATGTAAGACACCATCGATTATAAGCCGCATGAAATGATGAAAAAAAAAACTTAAGTCTCGGCTTACAATCGAATAAATACGGTATGTGGTTCGCTTAAAATTTTTAGTAATCTTAAAAATTTTTCTCAATTTCTGTTTATCATCCGTCTGCCGTTTGTATTACTCTAGATCAGTGGTTCTTAACCTTTTCTCTACCACGCCTCCCTTTAGTAACTTTACCTTGTTTCGAGCCCCCCCCCTGACATTAAGTTGTAAAAACAAACGTATTTATTGGTAAAGTAATAATTAATTTTAAAATTGATGAATTTTTCCATGTTGTAGACTGCGTGAGGGCTCGCTCCCCCCTCCAAATTTATTGACGCCTCCGCGCCCAACGTTAAGAACCAATGATCTAGATTCTAGAATGTTTTTGGCTCCCATCCTGTTTGAAAAAAGTATCTCTCGCGTATTTTACAAAATGATAATCATTCCAAGCTCCTACTTTCAATCGCAACTGTTTGCTGCGAAGAAGTTCGTAACGCTCTCTAGACTGACTAATATCTGTTAGGGCGAATTTTCAACGGTCGATTTTTACATATACGCTTTCATACTGTCGTCTTACTAACAGCAAAACTACCATGCGTGTTTGTACTGCTGTACCTTTGTGAGGTCTCCCAAGACCTGTTCATCTATGCGCTTGCTCAGTCTATGACCATGCACAGTGCTTTGGTGCGAACGCATTATCCCAAAGTTGACAAAAAGTGCATTACGCTACCATCACAGATGTGTCTGAAAGTGACTACTCGCCACAGCACCGTTTTTGTCTTTCGTGACGCAACCATCCTCATCTTCATGTTGGTAAGTTGGTAGACTTTTCATCTGGTCCATTTTGAAACACGGCTAGTAATCATGATGAAAAGTTTCCGATGGGTTGCTGTGGCTTTTCTTTCGCTGAGACGTTTGTTTCATTTACTTGAAAGTTGCATATAACTTGAAAATAAGAGTGACAAGAATGTAATTTTTCAACATTATATCATGACTTATTATTATGGACAACGCCATAATGTTCTTCGGTAGCTAACCTGTTCTATTGCCAAGCCTTCTTTGGCAAATCATGTTTGTATCGCTGTATGTAAGCAACCGTCAACTTTTGTGATTTGATTTTGCGCTTTGCAACGGCCGTTCCAGTTCTAACGAAAAGTAGCATGTGGGGGGTTTCGTTACGTTGGCATTTCGCCTTCGCACAGTAGGCCTGAAATGTTACGTTGCAAGTGGATAGACTGAGTTTTACTGAAAATGTTTCAAATTTGCTGACGGATTCAAACCCTCCACCTGTGTGGAGACCAGTTACTGAAAATGTTGATCGGTTTTGCTTTGAATCCACGTCGTTGCCGATTCGTGATGCTGATTTGCGGTTACGTCAGTCAAATAACTGCAATTTCTACTGATCAAATCCAGAAATTTTCATCACAGCTGCACTTATCTCATTCCAATGCAGTCAGCGATTTGAGCCGAGTGGTCCGTGCACTAAACCGCTGTTCGGGCATTTTGTGGTGTTTTAAAATGTATGCGACGGTCGCAATGCCCGCCTTGATCAAAGCCCTACTGTGCTTGCAGTAAAGTGGGAATATTACGGAAATGACCAAATTGTCATTAATATTGTATTGTTACTTGAATTATGGTGGAGCATCTGCGAAAGACTGACTTGTTGAACAGGTAATGATCTGTTGCTTCAGTCGAACCCAAAATTAGAATTGCTTGCAAAAAATTTAATGAGTTTGCTCCTGAACATCTTTCTGCCAGCGTGGTTACGCGTCGTCAAGCTTGGCTAAAATGGGAATGGTTTTGAACCACTGTTGATGCCCGTGTCGCCCATCATGCAGTGTCCTGCTGCAAGCTTCTCAATTTTTACGGAGCCTGGTCGCGCAGCCTGACAGCTCTCCTGTGCCTTTTTTTGCACGTCGTACGTTCGACGATCGCGCTTTGAGTTTTTTATTCGCCGATCTTATAAATATGCACTTCCGTTCGTGTCCTCGTACACCGCTCCTAGTATTGCTATTGTTGCTGTCACTTTATGCAAACATGATCAGAAATTTAGACATTGTTTTGTTTGGTGGGAGCTTTTGACCTACGGCCCTCTGCTGGTCCTAGGTTTGAGCCAGTTAATAGACGCTCTGCTGCACGAGACGTTTCCGCTGAAGAATATGACTCGCCAGTGAGTGGTTGCACCTGGCAGGTTGCCGATGCCGCCGCCCACTTCGACGACGATGTCCTTTGAGAGACCACAAAGAAAAGGCTGTACTTTTCATGTTAAGCGTGACTTCAATCTTGAAGAATTTTTCAAATCTTGGCCACATATTTGACTCTTTGCTGTCAAACATAGCCTCCAACATTCTTCCCTGATCTCTCAGGCCGCCATAGCTCACTTCTAGCTGACTTTTTAGCACGACCATGTACTTAGCACGACCATGTACTGTAAACAGTCCTTGGGACTAGATTCTTGTTGACTACCGATGTTGACGGGGCGCTGCACTTGCAGACGTCTGGGTCCAAACTAACGTTTTTGAAGGTTTTAGTGAGGTTTTATCAATATCTCTATACAACAAAGAGTAAACTTTGCTACGTTTTTGACTGATTTGGGTAATATGGAGTGCATAGATTGTGGCAGCTACTGTATTTTGATTTGTTCCTAAAACCACAGTACAGCCAAATGCATGAGAATTTCGCGAAATAGTGGCTCCCAACGGTCGGTTATCACCTACTGTATCACCCAAAGATGTGATTACGGGGAATAGCAGAGATCCAAACTAAAGCAAAACCACAAGGTTATAACGGTTTGGCACATGGCACTGTTTCTTTTTAAACACCGTGAAAGGTTTCCTTTCATGACAACCAGAAACTGACGCTTTTTGGTACAAAGCACAGTTACTGCATTATCCAGCGTTCTTTCTCTCAGTCAACTGGTCTTGAGACACTGCACCAAACCTCTAATTTCTTGTTAATATCAGAGCACTGCGCTTCCTATAGTTTAAGCTAAAACCTTACTATGTTTCAAATCATAATCCCATTTCCCCGTGTAGAATCAAATTTTGTAGTGCGTGTGATAATGAGAAAACTGAAACCTAAAATATCAAAAAACTTTAATGAACATTCACACAATTTGGAATGTACCGTCGGGAATTTTCTCTTGTCCACATCTGCATGTCCCGCTGCATCAGAAATCTGCAACCAGACGTTGCCCTCAGATTGTCATACTGACTCAACCGGAAAGCAGGGTATCAAGTTGGTTCGCTTTTTCAATTGACAAACAAAACTTCGGGTAAGTTGTTGCATGCGCCTTTCAATCTCTACGAGTGCTAGCCGACCACATTTCGCTACTGAGCTCGCATCCATTGACAACAATATTCAACCGACGTGAACTCTACTGTACCGTTGCATACATTCACGTCCGTTATCAGACATACTCGCCGTTCTGGTGGCAGTTTTCCGTTTTATTTATTTACAATCGAAATCTTTTGTTAATGATTAGTAGAAGCAGCAAGATGTAGGCTAAGTAGTTTAGTTTGATGTGCTACCAATTTCGATCATGTTAAACTAATAGAAGTAAGAGAAATGCGAACGATTTCGGATCGGTGTTTTTACATAAAACGTTTTGCGCGGCCACTGCGAAGTCGGCCCGTGTCTGGCAGCGGTTTCTAAAAGACCTTTGTAGCAAGTTTGCCACTGCGATCGGCACCCGTAACATATGAGATAACCTTGGTCAATGCAAATTAGTGCTGCAAAAATTCAAAGGAGTGACTCTTCCGCACCGGGCTTGATTTTCGTCGTTTCGTGCAACGCTTGAAAATCGTACTTAGACCGGCAGCCGTCAATCCATCTCTGAAAAAATAAGGATAAGATTCGGAGATTAATGTTCTCTGCTGCCGTAAACTCTGGTATAAAGAACATCTACTCTGCAAAGTCGCATAAATTTAAAAATTTGAGAAATTAAAATCTAAAATTCACAGCAGTTGTTACTTCTAGAATCAGGGGTTCCCAACCTTTTTTGCTGCTCGTACCCCTTTGTCAGGTCAGAGCATTCTTAGTACCCCCAAAAAAATTTTGAGAT
>JGI24021J15306_10009809_pt1 | contig 11846 bp, 4 predicted proteins | sample Ectturendosymbi1_FD_15306 | JGI IMG/M metagenome (IMG submission 15306)
CATACTTGTTTCATTAACATGCAGTATTGAGTCTACAACAGAATCTCGTCTAAAAATCCATCATTGGGTTTGATGACATCCAATGTAACAGTAATTGGAGCAGATCAGTTTGCATCTAATGTGAGTTACTTTTTCCTTATGAACAAATAGCGCTAACCTCGTGCTTAATATATTTTACTCAATTGATGAACGATTTTTGTTGGATTGTGCAGCACATAAACGCCACGAAGTTTTTGGTGGTGGAAAGCAGGTATACAGAAATGTTGGGCAATTTAAAAACTGTTTATCATTAGCTGCATCTCAACAATTGGATGTGTCAGGAAAACAACGCTTGTTGATTAAACCAAGTGCTTTGCGTAAATTATCACTATTGTAAAATCATGTCATGAACGAGGGTAATTTTTCAACGCAATGTGGATATATTGAGATAAATTTTGTAACTCGTGTGCAACATGCTGGGCTAATTATAGTCTAGATCAGCGAAGCCCGTCGTCGATTTGTTCATGCTGAGTAGTGCCAAGGAATTCAGCAACTATTTAAGTGAAAAATGTCACTATGGTGACTTGGTGATCAGTACTTTGATTGGCAGTTGGTTATTAATAGTTGTGCAACAGTAGCATTCTGGCAAGATGTTGTCAAATCTTTTTATGTAAATGAACCTTTCTGTAACTAAAAGAGCTTTCAGTTCAAAAATATGTCGGAGCAGTAAGCTTGCTTTCACAGCACCTGTGCTTTTTTAAACCAAAAAAATTAATGATTGTTGACTTTCACATCAGATCACTTCCGCTCAGATTTGCACACTCCAAACGTTAGTCAAACGGAAATTATTGCAACCTTTCAACGAAAGGAATTTGAAAAATGTTTTCATACTTATGTCTGAATCGAATTTTTTCTGGAAACATATTACTGCGAATTATTATGTTTGGGTATCAATGCCATTGTGGAGATTTGCTGAGAAACATTACAAATAAGCTAAGGACCTCCTTGACACGAGTAACACGCGATAGAATCAAAATGAAATAAATTCGACGAGAAAAATCGACAATGTGTGAATGAAGCTGATTCCTGTATAAATAGATTAGAAATAGGCAAAAAAGTAAAGTTAAAAAATGTAAAGGCAAAAGTCACAATCCTCGTGGTCGTCCTTGCTTGACCTGAAAAGTATAACAAGCTTGAGAGATGCACGTTAATTTTGAACACGATATGATTCACGTTGCAATTATGTTTACGGCTATAAGTAAAAGTTATGTCGCGGCTCTGATGAGACATTGGGAATGTCGTAAGTTTAAAAAACCGTCTTCGGAAAAATTTACTACTGCAACTTACGCGAGTTGAACATATCAGCAATCAGTTTAAAGCTGTCTAAAGCGGGCAGTTCCTGCGCAAGACGACAATAAACTTTACAATGACATCGAATAGGAACAGATCGTAACCAATTGTACAAAAATAGAGAAAGGTAAACTGGTTCAAAAATTTTTCCTACAGCAAACTAAATTAAACTGCGTTTGTTCGGAGTATTTTCTTCCCAGATTTGCATATTTCAACAAGTTTTTTCAAATCTTCATACCATCGTCTCTTACATTCAACCAAACCCATCCGACATTTACATTCAACTTTTTTTTCCAAAATCCCCGTTTCTTGTTCAAATGCAAGGAGCACTAAAGACCAGGACGTTTTTGTGCCACATCGAATAGCCTCGAAAACCCAAGTTTGTTTTGTAAATCGTTGCGTTTTATTGTTGAGAAACGTGACCGTCACGTGTGTCTAACAGCGGGTATGTGTTTCGCACACACGCCACACATGAATTCACGTAAAACCTTTGATAAATTTCAATTTAGGTTCTGCCAAAGGTTGAGGCAAAGAATTAAGGCAAGTTATAGTAACAGCTAATCCAAATGAATGTTGAGGCAATCGCAAAAAGTTAGATTTTATTTCAAAACCTGAAACGAATACAGCCATCTTATAGATCTTTCAATTTTATGATTTATATTTTAAGCTACTGTCAACTGTTATGCCCAATAAGCAATGTTTTTTCCACTCAGGGAGAGAATTAAACAGTTTGCCATTAAGCTGAATGGCCAAATCAGGTTTTACTCAAGTTTTTATCATTTTGGTATTGATATATACATAAAGAAGTTTACAGTAAATTTAGTAAAAGCCAGAACAAAAGTTTAGAGCAAATCATCCAGCTATGAATAAAGCTCATGCACTACTAGTTGATTTGGGAGTCACCTTGAAATGTTAAAAACTTCAAACTTATCGACTTTGACAAGCAAGCGTGTCTTTTTCCCACACGAATCAAATGGAAGATTCTGCTGCTTGTAAATAAAGCTGTGTCAAAAGTGGTTTAGGTTTGATTGGTATAACATCTTTGAAAGGATAAAGAGAGCGATTAACCTAAAAATGGTGGTTTACATTTATGTGGAATTTGCAAAGTTTGCGTTGACAAATTATTTTGTAAATTCTCTAAACAAGAAAACACTGAAAGCAACCATGTGGTGCTTAACCTAGGACTTTAAGGTTACTGGCTTCTAATCTGTTGAGCTCTGCATTTAAGATCAGGTGGTTAATACAGCGTTTTCATGGTTATTTGAAAACGGACGGGATTTTTCGGTTCTTTCAAAATAGAACAAAACAAAAACAACAAATCGTTAGTCGTTACGAATCAGACTGCTCAGTAAACGCCTTGGTAAAGCAATCGGTATGAATGCTAACAAGCCAAAGACTGATCGTACGTTATTGTATTGCACCAATTGAGTGAGATATCTTCACCACGTTTTTCACGAGTAGAGATATCCAAAGTTTGCAAATATGACAGGTCTTTTTGAGTGGCAAACTTAAGACAATCGCAAGAGCAGTCAAATCTAATACGACCAATGAAATTAACATTTGGTTTAGCCCCCAAACAACGTCAGCAATAATGTTCGTGGTTTGTTGAAATATTATGCTCCATGTGTTACAATAACACCACTATAATATTCACAACTGCTGTTACACGCACTTTTCCGAGATTGTCTGCGTCTAAATTAAGGGGATGTAGCGTCAGTAGAACAGATTAAACAACGGTTTATAGACACGTTTGAATCTTCAGCCAAAAATGCCTGATTCTGTTAATCTAGTTGTTTGGGTTGCGAAAAAAGCTGCAAATGTTTTTGGAGAATCCATACAATCCATTAAGTTTAGTTAGAATTTATATCGTGAAAGCAAGCTTTATGTCAAATCCTTTCTTGGAAAGGTGTTTACCCGTTAGGCTTATACCAAGGAAAAGAGATCAATCAAACAATTTCATGTGGATGCTGCCTAACAATCACTCTGCATGGGGAAACAAGGTAATTTTATTGCTAAAGACCGGCTGGGGTTTATTTACAGACTCTCTAAATTATTCAATCCACATTTGGTATTTTCTGCTTTCCTAGTTAATAACCGTGGAAGTGAAATTAATTTAATGGCACATTTACCACCTGAATTAAAAATATATGCTTGGCTTTTCTTACTATTCACTTAAATCAAGTGTAGAGGTTTTCAAACGAAAAAGATAACAACTGTTTTTTATCTTGTTTCAACAAATTAGATTCTGAGCTTTATGCTTTGAAGTAACACTGACGGTGCTGTAATATTGTGGTAACAAACAACATAGATCACGGTCGCCCTTTACCGGGAAAACACTGAGGAACGCGTATATTAGTATGAAACTACACGTATTCCAGAAAAATCACGACGATCAAAAAGAATCGCTTCCACGTGAGCATGGTAATGGTCCTAAGACTTTTGTGTTTGCCAGCCTAACCTGCATTGGTTGCTGACCAACTTATGGTCGGCGCGCATTCAGTACGTTGCAAAGACATGCGTTCCGGTTCACTGGTGTGAGCCTGATTAGACAAAAGCTTATGTGTTGCTGGAGGATAATTTTTGTACTTTTACTGACAATCGTCAGACTAAGTGTTGAAGAGAAAGCAAGTAAAGTCGTCATGGAATGTGCTTTCAGTATATTATGGAATAAAAATATAGCGTGGAGAAAGACATTCAAAAGTGATTGGACATCCTGCAAAATCTGTGAGTGCGTTAATTTGAAAATGTGAAATAAAAATTTAATGAGGAGTTGAAAGAAATTTTATGGGTTAAGCCGTTAAAATGTTTTTTTTCCATAATAACAACATCTTATTCAATACTAAGAACTAGATAATGCTAAATATTAGGTGTTTAAAATTTGATGGCAACTCTTTAGAAATGCCAGTTCATTTTTCCAGTGGCTGCTTTACAATGAGACAGAGAGTTGGTTACATTCAGAGGCAACTTGCTTGGTTTGAAAAGAGACCGGAGCCTCGAAAACTTTGTGTAAAGTAAAACAATGAATGATAAGGCCACACAGATAGTTCTACCGTGAATGGTACTGGAGGTTTGACGTGAAAGGCAAGTAATCAAAGAAAATAGTCTCAGTAAGTCGCTAAACAAACTACGTCGGAGGCTGCGACAAATACTGTATAGTCATATGCTTCCATGTTTCTGCTCTGTAGAGTGGAGAGAACAAATTACAGAGACGAAGTTATGCGAAAAGAAAATTCTTATTTTATGTCTAAAGCAAATTTATTGCAACAATTTATTATGATGTTGTTCAACGATTTATTATAATGTTTATGGTGTTCAAAAATGCGTTGGTTCGTTGAGAGAAAAAGCACGCTGAGGCTTGGGCCTGATGCAACGGGTGTTATTAGTAAGACCAACGTACAGTATAACTTGTTTACTTTGACAGAGCATCAAATCTACAAAAAATCTTTTTTTACCAACGTTTTTAGAACACTGAAAATAAGACAAGTTGGTTCGACGCCTTTCACTGCATTCAGCTATATGTCTGCGATCAGTTGGCTATAGACTAGTAAAAAATAACATTGATAAAGGTTTGTGATTGGGTAAATCCTAAACCGCTGAAATGTATGGTGGCAACGCATGTTATTAATGTAATGAAGATGACCACAGTCTACAACTCCTCGCATTTCTGTCAATCTTTCGATCTTATATTTGCCATTGTTTCCGAAGATTTAAGAAATACCTTGCTATTGAGAGAATTCGTTCCTTTCCATGAATGGCTTCGTTTAATGAGGCCTGCTGGAGTAAACTCGGAATGTAAAATTGAAGAAATATCATCATTTAAGTGATGGTTATATGAATTCAAGCACGTCGAGGCAAATCAGCCGTCTTCAACTCAAGCGTGGCTCACTCGTTCTAAAAACACAGATAATTTCACAAAATTGACGTTTTGTCTCCAGTGAAACAAAATTTATTGTTGCCCGATCTGTTTCAACATAGGAGATATTTTCTTTAAACATGCGTTTTCAACGTCTTTCATAAAATTTGCTGACTGCAAAAGTCATTTCACAACTGCTATAGAATGATTGTAAAATATTATCTTTTAAACAATTTCTCTTTCTACGTTTACGGCGAAATTGTGATTTGAATTCAGCAATTACATCGTTTGAGGTTGTTTGTTAAACCTTCACGTTTTAAATGTGGTTGGCCTGAGCTTTCTTTTAAGGCGCTGTGATTACGTTTGATTCACCATTGATCTGATCCAGTTAAGATATCTTCTGGTTGTTATTTCCTCAAACGTTTTCCTCCGTAACACAAGACGACACGGGCTTGCTCTTAGGAAGTCTTTTCTCATTACCTGGGCATAGAAATGTGCTTTTCACGAGCTAATGTGTGTGTGCATCCTTGTGACCAGGCAATAAATATGAGTCCAGTATTTTTAATTTCTCCAGAACCTTTGATTTCTCTTATATTTTTTTGAAAATCGCATGTTAACCGAATACATCCAGTTATGTTGCAGTCATGTACTTTATAATCTGGGAGACATTGCGTTTCGCAGGCCGCTGTTGCTCCGCTCCATTGAAAACGTTCACCTGAGTCGCTGTTTCAGCTCAGCAATTTGCAAACAAACCGCTTTTATCCATAGACCTGCTGACAGGACTAACTTCGAACGGGAAGCTTGTCCTAAAGTCAAGTGGGGCTATCAATCAACTTCCATCCGCAGGTTTTGTCCAATTCCTCTGCAGTGGTAATGAACCCTGGAGAATGCCATGCTTCACATTTTTATTGCATTATCAACTAGACTCATACCGCCAAATGCGTGTGGAGCAGATTGTTTTCTATTTTTTTCAGTGCCATTAAAGTATAAGCCCTTTTGTTGTAGATAAGTTGAGACATTGCTATATCTTGATATCAGATCTGCACCTTCCACCTATAGAGCACGTGGAGAACCAGGATGCTTTAAATTACAATGCATAGATGTCACGTAGAGTAGGGCGTGCTCAGCAATCCAACAGGCGTAAGTTACGTTGAAGGCGCAAGGTGAAGAAAGTACATCAATGTCCCAGTACAGTCTGTTTCAAAGCGTGACACAAACCGACAGTGCGAAATTGAACTTGTTAACGAACCCAAAGTGCCTTAAAGGTTGGGATAATAAAAAGAGTTTTCTGTCCAACAATTCACCGTACAGTGTGTCTCCCGAAGTAATTGAACATGTTGAGCAGCCGAACAATCTGCTGAAACGCTTTTATTGATTAGTGATATGGCAAGGTCTGCATGAAATATCTTCCATATTTTAATGCTCTTCGGGCTGAAGCTATTACGAGAATACTTGTAGTCCACGTCATTGCAGTCAGTGGGTATTTTCGTTGCACGAAATTTCACGAACGTGACTCTTGCAATCGATGTAGCTGTTTACCATTGAAAACGACAATTGGTTGTCGGAGATAAAAAAGAACGTACGGACATTTCTGCCAATGCCATGTCGCAATTGTAAGTCTCACTACAAAAGAGAAAGTATCCCACGATGACACAAACAGCACAGGGGTGCTCAAAGTGCGGCCCGCAGGAACTTTCACATGACCCGCCACTTTGATTTCAGGTTGTGTTGTGTGCTTCCCTCCAATTATGCTTCTGTGTTGGAGCGACAGCGGTTTCGCGCTACTCAAGATGGTTCCGTCATGTCTTGATGTGCTGGAAACGAATATCAGCAAGAAAGTAGAAGTGTATTCACGTACCGTTCCACGGTTCACATATGTAGGTATAGAGAATGTTGGGCCGCAGCCGGCCTTATATGATCAGATTTGGCCATTTTTGAAAAACGTTTGGAGACCTCTGCACTAAGCCGAGAAAGAAGAAAGGAGCTGCTGCAGAACACGCATGGCATTCGAACTGTAGGGAGCAAAAGAGAGAATGCAACTTCAGTTCTTTAAAAGAGATGCAAGCAAGGTGCTTTTCCTGCCCAGCCGTGAAGCGCCTATGATCAAGTACTGCAGAGATTTTTCAAAAAAGAAATTAGTCGCGGTTCGTGGAGTTTCTTTTGAGATTAGAAAGTTCGTGAAAGAGTTGTCTTTTTCAACATATTTATATGTTTTCACCGCACGTAAGATTTATGACCCTAAAATCAGATTACATCCAAATATCTAACGTTAGGATGATGAATTCATTCGTAAAGTCAACCTAGTAGATTCGTTTGCATCATGCGTCAGTTTATTTTTTCCCTATGACGAAATGAGAACGTCAACCATATCTTAAGTGTTGTTTATTGCAATGGCGAACTGTTGTTATTGGGTGTGATGAAGTAGGTAGACGTTACGAAATTTTGTGTGGTAACAGGTTCTCAGCAATATTAGGCAGTTTTAAAACAAACGTTTGTGCGACAGGATAAATCTCTTGGATGCGTGTGGCAAGATAATTACCTTTGATTTAACGAAATGTTTTGCTCGATGTATCGGTACTATAAATTCATGTGGCGGCTTAAAGATTATATTGCTAAGGCAAGGCAAAAATAGTGGGATTATCATTTCAGCTGGTGTGCAGCATACTAGACACTTTTGCGAAGCTGCTATTGATGTTTACAAGTTGACTAGTCGCAAAGATATAATTCCGCAAATATATTTGGATGAACTATTGTAAATGGGCCTGTTATCTCCTTGGTAGCCTGGCTGCCAAGAGTGACACTGTTCAACACAAATGAATTAAATTCTATCGATAAAAATGTTCATATAAAGCTGATCTCTTTCGTCTGTCTGAAGCATACATTAGATTTAGGTGAAAGAAGAATTGCAGCCAACATGCCGCGCACACGCAAAGGTTAATAGTTTTTATGAAGTTCTTTGCATGAAGTTCATAGACGGTAGTCCGGTTGATCTAGCAGCAAAACCGTCGCCAGAAAGTCGTGATTAGGGGGGCTTTACATTTGTGCAGAGGACTTGTCATTGAAATTGGACAAAAATTACACTGATTTATAGTGTTTCATATTGAATTTGGGGGGGCTCGGAGCTTTGTTTGGGGGGCTAAGATTGTCTATCACTCAAGTACAAATGAGTTTATTCGACAACGTCGACAATGTGTGATGTTTCTGCTTATGAGACATAAAGTTCAATGTACCTGGGATATAGCATGCCTTGACGCCAGCAAAGGTTGTTTCCATATCTATACAAGTAACTGCTATCTTTTTTATTGAGCTAATCTAACGGAGCTGGTTGGCGTGGATGACACAACACCTGAGGTTTTGTATTTGAAATAAGAAATATTATTTCAATAAGAACAAACATGTCTTTATTACATCTACCTTGCCAAACTTATTCTCTGATAAATCGGTTGGTAATGCTCATATTACCGTTCGATCAGGTCAGTTTAATAGTCAATAAGATTTACTCTTCTCCTTATGGCAAAGTTTATGTATGTCACAAAACAACCAGTTTCATTGATGGCGCAACGGTGGAGTTTGCCGTTGCTTTTATTCGCTTTCACTTAAACGCCTCATATTACGCTCTTGTGTGGGACGGGTCGTGGGTACTTTGAGAGGATTGTGACGTGTGTGGCAAAACAACAATGTCTATCATCACGCCACTAGGAATGCATGAAAGAATATGCGTGTGAAAGACCCAAGTGGGGAGAAATTATCCGTTGTTTATGTTTACGGAAAAGAAAACGTCCCATAGCTTGCTGTGGAGTTTAACAAAGTATTACGAATTGCGGGAAAAGGAATAACAGAAAACGTGTTGTGGATAACTGGCAAGCGGTTAAAGATTATCCCTTGAAATTATAGTTTCAAAGACTATTTTAAATTTGTAGTCTGTAATAAGTGCAAACTTCCTGTTGTTTTTGTCAACCAGTCTAACACACTCACAAATGAAGTATCAACGGATATCTAAAAAATAGTTCAAACTGTCTTGAACAGAAAGCACGCATCTAAATCAGTGCAAAAACCAACAAATTTGCCCTTTAATCATTACGTAATTTCTGGCCATTATCAACCTATTCACTTCTATTTCAAGTACTGCATATTTGAGGCCAACTTCAAATAATTTGTTACGAAAGACGATTGTGCAGGGTCAGTGGCGTAACAGAACGTAACCGCGGAGATATACAAACGAATGTAGGGAGTAAATAACCCCGTCTTAGGTTGTTAATTGCTTTAGTGATAAACGTAATATTTTACGATTGCCTTATAATTGACATGATACTTCAACCTATCCTTACCTTGAAATCGCCACACTGTTTATTTGTTTGCTTTAATGTGCAAAAAAGCATTTCCATTACAAATGTGCAGTAAATGAATTGTGTGTTTCGTGAGAAAACGGCAAGGGCAGCGTTAAGAGAAAAGGTGCTGGTTGGAATTTTTGTAGAAATTTATCAAGATTGGTATCAACGCAACGCTGAAACAATAGTGTGTTGCTGAACTTTGCAGGTTAGCAGCAACTTACCAGATCGTAGTACAGTAGACCCGTTCTGAACATTGTCTGTAATGAACGTTGTTTGTTATCAACGTGGTATGTTATGAACTGGTCAATAGACTACGGCGCGTTTGCAGTAAGTCGCAAATTCATGCGTTCATTGTTATGAACCTGATTTAAAAGTAATGTCATGCGTGCGTCAAGAAAAACATTTGTATTTCTAATGACAAAATCAGACCAACTTGTGTTAAGGAAAAAGCAGACTATAAAATTGTCATGGAATGTGCCTGCACTGTATCATAGCATAGGGTTTGTTAAGAAATTTTGCAGTCACAAATGACTGGTAAATTTGAGAAATCAGCAATCCCCTATGTAAATGTGGGCATTGTTGAAAAGTGAAAAAATAGTTGAAAAGGATGTCTCTGCAAAGAAAGAATGTTGAGTGGTTATATTAATGTTCCAAAAATGACAGGGTGATATACATTCCGACGAACTATGAAAGTGCTAAAATTTAGCTCTTTTAAAATTTACCAGTGACTCTATTTTTAGGAAAGACAGATTGATTTTCCACAGTTGCTTTACAGTGCGACAGAGAGTTGATTACATTCAGAGGCAACTGTGTTGGTTTTGAAAAGATACTGGAACGTCGAAAACTTCATGTAAAGTAACACAGTGAATGAAAAGACCTCACAGATAGTTTTACCCTGATGAATTGACGTGAAAGGCCAACAATGTGAAAAAAGTGTCTCAGTTAGTTGCCAAACAAAGCATGGTTGAAGGTGCAAAGAACTTGTCGCACTCTACCACATACTTGCTTCGTGCAGCTCTAGCAGCAACCTGGCATTGATATATGCTTAAAGTTTCTTTAATAGCAAAGGCACTTAGTTTCAGTCTCTACATGATCAAAGCAAATAATGTTGGTAACACTCACCTGTTCCAAACATCGTGCCGTTGAATACAATTTCAAAATCCACTGTGTTGCCTTGCAACAAATACAAAACTCAGTGTTTCACGTATTTTCACTCACTGCAAAAAACACAATTTTTTATATGTCAATGTCTCAATGATAGACTTCCGCTTTAACTTTTTTTTTTACTTTTGTTTTGTTTATCCAATAAGTTGGTGCCTTTGGCATACAAAACCATTTCCACTCAGCTTGTGAATTTAACATGGCGATATTGTGTAGCGATCGGAGAGCTGGAGCGGCATGCAAGCAACAATAGAAATCACACACTGTGCTCATTTCAAAACAGACTGATCACAACACTAATATATAGGTGCTATTCTTAGCGCACTTCCTATTCGTGGTGCATGGCGCATGCGATACCTTGCCTGCCGAGAGGCTTGAAGTGTTGTTGACAGCCGTAGGAAGTTCACGGAAGGTTGATATTGAACCATCTGCCTTAATAAACATGCTTGATGATAATAATGAAAAGCAAACAAGTTAATTCAACAGATTGCTCTGCATGCAGTTTTCTTTGCTTTTTCGACAGTTGTTTCCAAACAGTTGTCTACATATACTAGCAATAATACAAAAGGTAAGGGGTAAAAAATACGTAATTTCTAATACAAGAGGTAAAAAATACGAAATTCCGGAACTGCTGAGCTGCACGAACGTCATTTGGACCTAATGTCATTTTGTTTGATCCATACGCTCGAAGCGACAGTTGATCACATTTTCGGTTTTCCTTGGTGATAAGAATTGGTTTGATATTGATTGAATTTTTATTTTTTCGTTGGTGGTTTCCACAGAAATGATTTGTGCAAGCTTCAAATCAAAAAATGTACCCTGCTTGGAAAATCTGCAAAAAGCCTATATTTTGTAGATTATCGTACTTACTCCCAATGAAGCGCATTATTATGACAGTTGCCGTAACACAGGCGTCGGATGGATTTTATTCTAAGGAGGCCAATTGTGGATTTTTCCAGGGGTAGCCCTATAGATATATCCAGGGAGGCCATAAGTGGTGAAAATTCTTTTTACCCACTCGAAACTAAGAAATCAATTTTTTTTCTAAAATGTATCGGAAAATGTCAAATTTCAAAATCTAGGGGGGCTTGACCTCTCCCAGCCCCCCTGTTCCGACGCCCAGGACATGGGGCATTATTTTTGGGGCGTAGAAAGGGTAAAGCACTGTGTGA
>JGI24021J15306_10009811_pt1 | contig 11845 bp, 8 predicted proteins | sample Ectturendosymbi1_FD_15306 | JGI IMG/M metagenome (IMG submission 15306)
CTTATACAACGCAATTGCGAGTACAGACAATGCACAACACAAGAATTGTCCTTCCAGTGGCATCGACGATCGCCCGGGCAGAGATTTGTTTAGGGTGTTGAGGAGATCGCCCATTTCTCAACCGCACACACTTGGTCTTCGACGAGGTTATTCCGATGGGAAGGCAGTAGGCAACACGACCGGGCTCCGACGAAGATTGCATCCGCACTTGGAGAATTTCCCTGCTACAGTCATTATGCCGAGCGCTTGGCCAGAAAGCAAGTTCCAATTTTTAAGGTCTTGGCACGACCCGGCCGAGATTCGAACCACGCGAACAACGACCTTCCAGACATGAAGCGAGCGCTCTAGCCATTAGGCCACACGTCCGGCTTTGATCTGGTCCAGATCAAAGTCACTATAACTAATCACGACTTTGGTCCAGATTACAAACTACACTAGCCCAAATTACACGGATCAGCCCCAAGTGAATATAAACTCTACTGGAAAATTTAAACTGTTCACGATTTTTGAGCAACTTGCGCTTACCCTGAAAAACAGAGTGTGCCCTGAAATTTTTCAAGTCCGGGGGGGCGGCCGCCCTCCCGACCCCCCGCCTCGTACGCCTATGCCCAGGGGCGACATTTGAGTGTAGTGTACTTAGTAAGTTTACCGACTTCAACTTCTTGCGCTGATAATTAGTTATAGTAACTGTAGCAACAGCAGCATCTGCTGACTTGACAATGGTGATGTCATGTAGGCTGAAGGTTTCTCTCAGATTGTTAGGTAGTTCACTTCGGTCCTATAGAATTGTATCGACAAGGCTGCAGCCTTGCAGTCTAATGATGTAAAAGAATTGTCAGTAATTACGTTATGGACATTCTTGAACAAAGGCATGATAAGTTGCATCACTGAGTGGATTGGCACGCTCACATCACCACTCTCATTCCCACTTTTTCCTGCATACCGGTATGGGAAACCGTTGAATAAATATTTAGCACTGTATCAACATCAACGGCCATCTGGAATTTCATCCAAAATTTATCAGGTATTTTGACCATGTATCGTAAAATTTGCACCGTACCTTACACGGGAGTAGCTGCTCATTGACGGTAATATTAGAATTAGGCCAGAATGTTTTCTGACAATTTTCAATTAAAGAGTTCCACAAACGTGAAACCAATTATCATTTTTATATATTTCGTCTTTTGTCAAACTTAGTCGAATCTTCGGTATTCCATAAGCTGAAATATATGCTATATGGCATATACTGAAATATCTGCTATATGGCATATCCCCACAACCAATTCAACATACTCAGCATGGGTAATGTTGACCAGCAATAACTCCTCGCACGATGATAAGACCAATAAAATTTTCTGATTCATCCAAAGATATCCTCCAGTTAGGATCACCCGAAATTCGCTAAGCTTCAGCAATAGTGCATTTTTTAATGTTTCTCAGTATACACTCCTTGAAAAACATGCGAAAAGATGATAGAGGACTATCAGAAACGATGCGATAGGCAGCACATGCAGTAGCACCTGGTCGAATTCTCACTATATTTTTCTGCTGCATGCTCCCCTTAACAGCTTAATCATATCATCATCAAACTACCATCCGTCGGTTAAATCTTACGAAATATCTCGTAGAAATCCCGAAGTTTGAGTAAAGGTAAGTCTACAGGACATTTTATCCTTGAAAAAGAATACAATATAAGCTATCAAACAAACAGTTATCTCAGAAACAATTATAGTGGAAACTTTAGTGCACTGATGTTTTGTGCATTCATACTGTGTCATTTCAAGCAATATTCCATTCGTGATTCAACGCAATGCACTAGTTTGCAAACACACCAACAGCTGACAGTAACACGATAGCCTGCAAACCTACATCACCCCGATTGGTCGCTGTTTCCTGTTGCCAGTGGCGGATCCAGGGGTACAGTTGCCCCAAACTTCCCCCTCCAACGTCTGTGGCGCCCCTTTGCCACAAATGCGCCCCTTTTGGGTGCCTATGGAAATAGAAACAGAGATCAAAAAATACTCTTGAAACTAAACAATGCTTTACTCATCGTTAAACATCAAGATTTACGTGAGGGACTTCACCCAACCTCTTATGCAGTGCTTTTCAAACTTTTTTCGTCATGGCACACTAATAACTTCTAAGTTTGGCCGCGGCACACCTATTTTATGATGGCAAAAACCTACTGCTGCATGGACCAAACATTTTATAAGCTTTTTATCACAGCATGAAACTTTCGCGGCACACTTCAGCCTCCTTCGAGGCACGCCAACGTGCCGAGGCACACAGTTTGGGAAACCCTGCAGTCTTATGGATCAGCATCAACAATGCAATTGTTTCGTTATAGTATCGCTGTTTTGTTATTTCTTTGCCGCGTGAGAACTTTTCAGTCTACATGTAGGCAATCATAAACGCAGTCGCTTTCACTTATCACAGTTTTTGAGACTTGCCGCTGGGCTGTAAAAATGATATATTTTTGTTACATGTTTACTGTTTTAATGCCTGATGACAGCCTAAAAAGGAAAAGCAATGACATAGATAGGAATGCAATATGGAAAACGTATAACTGACTCAGGGACGGATCCAGCCAGTAACGTTAGTGGGGGCGATTTCAATAATATTTCGAAGTCAAGTCTTATAACGGCTTTGCCACTGTAAAAGAGATGAAGTATGCTTCACAACACTACTGTGACAAAACAATGGACAACAATATGGCCTTATATCGCGAATGCCCTTTTCCTAGTGGTAAAAAATAATTGTGAATAAAGTACATTCGTAGGTTTTAGGGGGGTGATCGCCCCCTGGATCCGCCCCGGTATTGACTCAATTTTTTAGAAGCGTCCACAACGAAAAACCAGTTTCAGGGCTGTCAGCAGTGGAGTCGATGTGTCTGCAGCATGTTTGCATCGTAGTTTTGCAACAAAAGGTGAATGGAAGTTTGTTTTTGACGGTACTAAGACCCTATTGAACCACAATGCATCGTGTAAAAAAGCTATAGATGTACGTAGGGAAACAACTTGTGGCTATCTGGCAAGATTGCATTAAACGTGCTCCATTAGCGCAAAGAATTATGACCTAACAAAGCGATTGTGCAGCACCTCATCCCATCAACATGGACAACACAGCGTAGCATCGGTTCAGTGTTGCCACTCGTAGAGAAAAATCCCAACAGTAGGGAGTTTTAGGCTTTTGTAGGGAGTAGGGAATCCCTACGGGAAAAATCGCTTATTTGTAGGGATGAGTAGGGATTTTTGTGTTTAGAATTTTCATCGCTTTGTCTCCACCTTTGTGATACTTCATCCCAGTGGCATAGCCAGCCCAAAAATTTAGGTGGGGCTAAAAATTTTCTGGGGGGCCAAAACGTTTGATTTTAGGCGAGTAACACTAGTTTGTTTAGAAAAACGCTTCTCAAAGCACACAATGACTGTATTTTCTAAAAATGTGGGGGGTCATGGCCTATTTTCCCCCCCGGCCACGTCAACAATTTCTTATTTAGTGCGCTGGCGAAACGCATTTTCCAATTTAGATGGCAATAAATCCCAGGGGTACTGGGTTGGTTTTGACGCAAGGACTCCATGTGTGGTTAAGTTTTCTGATGGATAGACTTGCATTCTGAATGAAAGGCAAGGCTTAGCCTATCAGGTGTAGCTTAGCCTAGTCTCTTCCACTTTGCAAAGGCTGCAGTGGCAATGTGTTTTTATCTGCATTACCTCAAAGCACTGCTGAGGTTGAAAAAGCTTTCTCCCGCTGGAATAACAATAAAAACAAGCTGAGAGATCGTCTGGTTGTGTGCAGTTTGGATTTGGAAGCAATAATTAAGAGTAGTGAGAATTTCCCAGGTGACTGTGAAGCCAACCAAAGACTTACACATTCACGTGGAAAAGCAAGGAAAACACATTTCGAAAAATTTAAAAATTCTGAAGCAGTTGTTGCTACCACTGATGAGATTTTTTCCTTGTGAATTGCAACCGGCTGGAGAGTTGCAAGGGATAATGTTTAAGATTTGTTGCGAAAGGTGTTGGCTAATCTTAGAAGTTATTAGATAATTTTTGTTTAATTGACATGTAGTTATGCAGTGGTGCCTTATGTAACTGTAATGATGCATGTTTTACACATGTAATTTTGATCTTGCACTCTTAATTAAGCAACATATATAGTATATGGCCTGATGTTTTAACTGAAGACAGTTTTTTCAAGGAAAATTTTAGGTACCCAGTATGGACCTGTAGTCACCCGATTTTCTCTGAGTCTAGGAATTCACTGATAGTTTTCCCTGATTCTAGGAACCCGATTATTTTCAATTTTAGAGACCCAAATCGGGTTCCTAAAACACCTTAACAAACTCTGGCTAAAATGATTGTGTTTTTTGTTTCAGATTGTGTAGAGAAATGTAGGGATTTTTCATTCTTATTGCAGGGGAAACTTGTTAATATAGAGTGGCAACACTGCATTGGTTACTACGTGGTAGCATGACGCGCCTCAAAAAAACATGCTACAGTACTCAGCTAACCAGAGGTTTATCGGGACCTTTGGCTTTGGGGGAGGCATAATTTTCGATTCCCAATAATTTTCACACATCTATAATGAAATCGAGTAGGAAAGCTTTGCAGGGCTATAATTCCGCTAAAGCAAATTGCTCAAACATATCAGGCAGTTTTGCCTGAATTTTGTAAAAACTTGCCCGATTCTGGCGCCAACTTGGTTCTAATGCAGAAACTTTGGCAAAATAGCAGCTATCAGTAGCTTGGTAGAATGAATAATTGCTTTTATGGGGTGATGACAGTTTTTGCTCAACAGTTCAATTATTGCAATCTGGCTATGCTTGGCAACAGTGACTTATGGCTACGTGGTTTTCATCCTTTTGTGGCAATTGCAAACCCGTAGGCAACAGTCATGCTGGCCACGAATGGACTCAGGCCGCTTCCTTCTACTTCTGGTGAACTGTGTCACAACTTTTTTAAATAACCTGGTCTAGTTGGATTGATGTTTTTTCTTCACATCAGTAATCAAATCTCGAAATATGTGAAACAGCATTAAACACTTGATTGAAATTCCGCCTGTATTAGTGGCTATATATTTTAGAGAAATATGCTTTCAGACCCAGCGAATCTATCATGCGTTATGAAATCGTTTTTCACGGTAGGCAGCTGAGGTACCTAAAATGGGAGTAATGTCACAGAAAATGCCTTTCATTCATATTTTGTTTTTGAAATGTCGCTTCAGCAATTCAGCGACATTGTTGAGTTACAACCTGTCCAGCGCACGGCGCGCAGTGTTCGTGTACCTGCAGTTGAACAGGACTGTAGAGCTGGAGCCCGGAGTCGGAGCCCAAACAATTTTGAATGGTTGGAGCCGGAGCCGGGCTCAAATTTTTTAAATGTTGGAGCCGGATCCTGAAATTTGGGTTACAGTTCCACAGACACTGTTTGTGGGGGAAGCAATTTACAAATATTAAAATGGGTTTTAGTTTTCGACGAACCAAATCGTCCTGGAACTGGAGCCAAACGTTTAGATGTCCAGAGCTTGAGCCGGAACCTGAAATTTGAATTCCGGTTCCACAGCCCTAGTTGAGTCCCAGTTTGATGAAGCACAACCTTTGAATGAAGCCTGAACGTTTTGCTAATCTTTCTGCTAACCTCATAACGGGTTGCTTTTCGTGGGGCATGATTTTTTTACCTGTGCCCGTAACAGATCTATTATTATATTTATATTCACCATGTCAACCTGTATTATATATTATATTCACCATGTCAACCTAGCTGTCGTATTCGCGTGTATCATATTTTATTGTTTTTGCTTGTTACGTTAGTGAAGTTTTGCAATTTTGTGCGCCCTTGTTAAATCGGTGGTTTTGCAGTTTATTTCGTCCGCGCTTTCCTCTGCGGTATTACTTTTCTGCCACAATGCTGAATTTTTGCCGTCGCACAGCAGAGATACATGTTTTTGCAGCTGTGTGGCATCTTCCAAGTTTTTTTTCGTGCGTGTCCTTGTGTGGTCAATCTCAATGTCTCGATGAATGTGCAGAACCACTTCTGCATCCACAAATAAAATAAACAACCATTAAGCCACTACAGCGTATCATTCCACCACTTTATGTTGCTTTATGCTTTGCGTGTCAGCTCTCGCAAACATAGTCGCGCCACTTTGTCGAATGGGGGCATTCTTATATGAGGATACATTAACACTTTAATGTTTTGTGCATTCTTACTGTGTCAAGCAATATTCCATTCACGATTCAACGCAATGCACTTGTTTGCGAACAGTCCAACAGTTGACACGATAGCTTACAAGCCTGCATCACCGCAGTTGGTCGCTGTTTCCTGTTGCGCATGTGAATGCTTAACGCTCTGTTTCGTCGCTAGTCTACACTGAATGGTTGGTCTACACAGACTCTACCTACACCAAACCGTTTAACGTTACGTTGTTCTGGTTTCACATTCAGCTATATTAGAGGTTTTCTTGTATATCTGCCTGTGATCAAATGAAGCAATCAACCTGCGTTGCTATTGGAGAGGTATTAGCGGACAACGTGGTGGAAGCCATTTATTTCGCCTTGCATTGGGTTGGCAACTTCAAAACGTCGGGTTGCTTAGCTGGAAGACTGACCTATTTTCCTGTAACAACTGAGTTGACCCTTCAACTAGTAGGGAACGCTGTTCCATCGTAACGGCCGACGATCTATTACATTCGGTTCAACAACAACCCAGAGCTCTGCACTATATTGCAAAAAGCTACGATGATCGACCAGCATTTAACAAAACGTAAATCTACTTCTCTTTGAACCAGGGCTGTGGAGCCGGATGGCTGGAACCTGAATATTGCAAATGGCATCCTGGCGTGCTGCGGAACTCCAATTGTGAAACGCTAGTTAAAGTTCAAAAATCCCCTAGATATTCTTCGCTTCCATTTGGGCATTATTTCTCTGATTTTAAAACATCTTCCAACAGGCCCGTAATCAGGGGGGGCGAAACCCCCCTAGAAAATATTTCGCCCCCCCTGGAAAATTGTGTTGGACATAGTTTAAAACTATTGGACATAGTTTAAAAAAGTTCGGCCCCTCTCAGAAAACTCTTTGCCCTGCCTGGTGTCCCAAGCTGGTTACGGGCCTGCTTCCAAGTGTTTAAGCCTTCACACAAGGTCGATGATAACAACATTTGAAAGTTGTTTATTAAATATAGACATCGAGTGCGTAAATCATATTGTATGTAAAATATTTCATAGTTTCAAAATGTCTTGAATTTCAACCTGTAGTGTTTGGTAAGCATGGAGTTCTTAAAGTTTCACATCTTCTCGTAGAATAACAAATATTCGTATTGGTTTCCATAAATAAAAGTTTGTGACAATCCCGAGCAGGTCTTTCTCAAAACCGATTTTCTCAATCATTGTTTGAGGTTTCAACCAGCGATGTTGGAAACATACGCCAACCACACATTCGCATTCGGATCTGTTCAAAGATAAACCATACATTCGCTTCCTCATAATATTTAATCGTAATTTTTACTATATCTGATTGACTAACAATACCGAGCGACGCTAAAACAATCACTTTTGTACTAAAAGTTCTTAATCTAACAACGGCCTGTACAACATACGACCCGCAAGCCGCATGTGCCCCTTGAGAACTTTCTCAATTGCAGTAATTGTTGCAAAATCCCGACTTCTGATAATATTGATTGCTGTCCCAGAATTTCTTCTAAACTGCAACAAAATCTCTACAACGAAACGAAATAGTCTTTTGGTGCCTGTGGCATATTTATGTTGATGATTTCGGACCTTTGAGCTTTCTGGGGTGTGTAGGCCAGATTTAACAGGAAGAAAAAAGCAGGAAAGACAAAAATTTAGTGGTGGAAGTAGAAATATCTTGCAGATGAAAGTGTTAATAAAACTACAACAATGTATGATCCATGATTTTTGCTGAATGCGTTGCAATTCCAGTTGCGTTACTGATGAGTATTTTGCAAGAAAGGCTAATATCGCATTGACGTAATCCTACTTACTAGATTCCACTTTACCAACAATATTGCTTGAAATTCAGCATTGACATCCTAGGTTGTGCAGACACGTAATGCTTTTATAGCATCTGTTAGAACGCAACAATTTTCTTACAAGTTTTTTTTTATTATTTTAACAAAGCTGTGCCTGGCAGGCTTATTTTCTTAGGTCGTTGTGCAGGAAACCATTTTTATATGGAAGTTAAACTTTCGTGAAACTCTCCGGGCTGCACCGTACAGCCATTTGTATAATTAATTCACTGCACTTGCTTTGTTTCAATGCTTATAGCTTAATAGCTAAGCAAATAAATTTCTAACTCGATTTAACGAGGTGTTGTGCAATGCAAAAACTGCACAAGATGCCTTGAAACAACATGTATGGTGAAAAGGAAGAACGCTGAAGTAACGACTCATGGTGATGATATATGGAACGGGAATTTCCGGGAGGTACCATTCACTGAAACAATACTCAACACCAGATCACTCGTGTCACATCTTTGGAATCAATCATGCTGTTGAGTTTCGTTAAGATCTCCAGATTTTTCCTCCGCTTCCGCAACCACACCCTAGACCAGGTTGCATGAAACGGCTCTACCTGAGTTGTAGACGACGACGCAACGTCGTGTTCCACTTTGTCTCTTAGATTCTAAACAGGCCGCGTTGGAGAGAATGCTAATTGAATTTCGTTTACGTTCAACGCAACTTGGTACCTCGAAGTAGCAACCCATTATGTATAGTACAGGTGGCAAAGGTTGCAATGAAATATATAGTTTAAGTTTCTTTTTCAAATCATAGTTAACCTTGTTATTGATATTTTTGTATTGGCAGCAAACCATTAAAAACAGCAAAACTATCCTTAGAAGCCTGAGTCCGTCGGAGAAGATTGGTCAGCTTAATTTTTAAGTGAACTGAAGAAGTTGTTGGAATTTCAATTCCTTTATTGTTCATCGTTATTTCAAACGCTGGTACAAATAAAAGCAAAATAGTGATTGGGGCAGTGTCATAAACCGATTTCTTATATCAAGTTTTTCATAAGCAGAAATCGGAAGAAACAACTTTTTGATGCAGTGGTCCTAATTTTTACAGTTTATTCAAATGCCTTCAGAGCCCAAACCGATTCTTGTTTGAAACGTTTCTGATTGTACAAGAATAATTTAGATGTAATTCCTGAAAGACGTCTGATTGCTGGCTGTGTAACATGCATAGAAAAATTGACATGCAAAGGCGTAAATGGTTTAAGGTTGAAACGCCTAAACCAAGGCACCCTCACGTTTTTTACACAGCATTCCAAAACTGGTCAAGATATTTGAAACATTGTTTTTTAACGAAGCATTCTCCCTTTTGTGACAGTTCATTACAATTTAATCTGGAAATATTCATCATTCATCATAGTCATTAAGTGAAAAGCTGTCAGGAATTTTTCACGTCCGTGTAAACGCTGGTTTGTTAAAAAAGGAAGCTTGTGCAGGGATATGATTTTTTGCTAAGTGACAGATAGGTTGCCGAAAAGTCGACGTTTTTGGAAAAGGTTCTTCGTATGTTTGTCGTAACTAGTTTTTGATGCCTTTATGTTGACTTAATCAGGTAGTGCGTTGGGGACAGTGAAGTACATTTATCACAAATTAGTTGGGGAAAACGGAAATGTATGTAACTATTGCACTTAACATCAATTGATATCGATTGCATGAATGACTTTTCAAAACTTGTTTTGCTTGTTCTTGACAGACAGAGAAAAGAGGTTAACTTTGACAACATAGATGGCCAGCATCATTACGGGGGCAGCGATCTTGGCATTGCTTGCTGTTTTATCTACAGCAGATGCATTCTATTACATGCGCAGAAGATGCTGCAACTGCCGCGACAACTTTTTACTGATGAGTGGAATCATCTCCAAGTACAGGGCCAGAGATCCGGGTAGGAGAGCGTGCCAGCACGAACGTTTAAATAAATTTTTGCACAAAAATGTTTGCCCATAAATGTCAGATAAATGACATTTAGGTTGCATCATGTTTCACAAGCGTTATTTCGAATGTTACAAAAAATAAGGCCAGTTACAAGCATGTAACACCGAGTAAACTGGCGTGTTCCGTGATGATGAAGGAACTTGGTACTCTCTGAAAAGAATGCCTATGCTTATAGCCTTGCCTTTGAAATAAGCTTTCATTTCAGAAAGGCATTGTAAAATATCACATTTTGCGCCATTTGCAAGTCTATAGGAATGATGCCATACACAGAGTTTGACGAAAAGTTGACGAAGGTCTTTGTTAGTCCACAATAACCTAAACTGATTCAATAACAGGAAGGGATACAGAAGAAAACCAAGGAAGAAGCTTTTCAAAGTGTCATTCTGGGATTTGTTTTAAACTTCCAATCAATATTTGATGCAATGAAATTTTAATATCCGATAACTAGCTATCAACTTTCCACCTAAATCTTTCTTACCCTTTTTCGCAGGTTTCATGTGCTCAGCGGGAATGAAGGACGGTCGAGTGGCTGATGAAGAAATCACGGCCTCATCGATGTTGAAAGCAGACCATGGACCAGAATATGCCAGGCTGGATAATCAGAGGTCTTTTTCATATCCCTCATACATGGGAGGCTGGGCCGCGAAAACGGGTTAGTTGATATATGGTGAAGTTTTCACCAAAACACATTGATATTTTCAAGTTTAACAGTGAAGAGTGAACACAAGTAAGAACGATTTCGCTTAGTTCTCAACACATTTTTATGTCTAATTTGAGCGATTAGTTCCTCTATTTTTTGCGTCAAACAAAAAGCCATTCGAAAAAAGATTTCTACACAAAGTGAGGAGACCCACTTCTACAAAAACTTAAATAATTTCGTTTTTACCTGATATTCGAAAACGAAATCGCTCTGTGGTCCGTTTACAATCCGATTTAGGCTGAAACCGGGATGTCACGATCCTAACTCGTTTGATGAAACCTGATGTGGTTTCGGTTTTGAAAGAAGGGTCCGCTGGCGCATAAATGTAGCCAGGGGGACAAAAGGGCTATGACCCCCCAAATATCTAGCATATCTTGTCTTTTTGTGCTTCAAGACAAGGTGATCCAAAACAAATACTGTAACTCGCTTAAACGCAAAATACTGGCCCTCCCCAAAATCTTGGGTTGGCAGCGCTACTGCGCTGGCATGACAACTGAATAGATTTGCGAAGTTTTGACGTTAAGCCTCCAGGAATAAATCCACCAAGTGAGTATGTCGTTTCAGAGAAATCGTCTTATCTATTGTTGCAAAGGTAATTAGCTACTGAGACTACTTACTAATAAGCGTCTAAAATTTTGACCGAAAACACTATTGTTTGAGTCTATATAAATATTAACATTATTTTTAGCAGCGGCAGGAGAATGGATACAGGTGGATATGCGTCGTCCAATAACAGTGACAGGAGTGGTCACTCAAGGGAGGGGTAGGAACGACGTTCAACAGTGGGTCACCAAGTACGAGATATCTCACAGCGATGACGGACATATATTTCACCCTATAACAGATATCTACGGACATGTTGTGGTAGGTGGACCGAAAATTAGTATTGTTTCTGATGCAGAAGGAAAAGGAGCTGATGAATTTTTTTTCATGACGTCGTATGATGAAGCAATACTCCCGGATTAAACCATTTCTCAAATGTTTGTTTAATACAGTTGAGCTGACTGAGGTATTCAAAATCATTTTCGCGTTTACGATGGAAACAGAGAACCATAACGCTGAAAATTCTTCCGTACGAAACTGTTCATATCAAACCAGGGGCGGAGCCAGACATTTTCATTTGGGGGGGCCACTGGAGGGGCCAGTTTTGCAACAAGGGGAGCTGTCAATGGTCTGTGTAGGACTTTCAG
>JGI24021J15306_10009812_pt1 | contig 11845 bp, 12 predicted proteins | sample Ectturendosymbi1_FD_15306 | JGI IMG/M metagenome (IMG submission 15306)
AGATCTAGGGCAGCCAAGCAGTGGTTTCAACAACTCGCTCAAAAGAAGAAGCAAACAGCCTTACATGCAAACTGTGCTGGCAACGTTATGAGATCAATGGTACAGAAGCCCATTTGGAATATAACTATTAGAAATTGTTTTTTGTTATAACCTTACAGAATGTGACGTCTTCTGTTGATTAAAAAGTCTCCCGTTGTTCAAACTGAAATACATATTCTCGGCCTCAAATTTAACTGCAAGGTGTCCAGGAACCTTTTGAATTCATACGGCATGCGTTCAGCTCAGTTTGGGTAATTCGTACACAGGTTTTCCAGGTTCTGAATAGGTGTTGTATTTACTGATTCTCAGAAACAGAACACAGTTTATCAAGTTTGTTGCTTTTTCAGTTCGTGACAGTATAATGTTGACTCTCTTTGTAACTAAGAAGCAAATGACAGAAGCATCGGTGAGATATTTTTACAGCCTTAATGACCACTACCAAAATTACAAATCATGTCCTCAGGTTTTTTGGTATCGGTTTTATATATGTCCTAATATAAAAATAAAAAATCGTTTAATTTTTTGCAGTTGCTTAGCAACAACATGTTCCATTAATGGAACAATGGTCCAATGTGGGTTCGCAACTGCGTGGTAACGATAACCGATATTGTTTATTCTTTGTGTTCTGTGGCTTCGGTTAGACAACTGTTTAAATCAGGGGTGTGGAACCTATTCAATATCACGGGCGGTACGAACTGTTCATTATCGCTCGCGGGCCGCAGAACCAATGAATTGTTTCCTGAAATTCTACTTTTATCTAACTATGAGAAAAAGTGACTTCCTCTGGCTTACTACCGAAGTACCTGCTTATCACTGAGCTTCGCTTTGAGGCGATGTTGTACTCTAGCTTGGGCAACGAAAATTCTGATGCGGGCCATATCAAATTTTCGCGCGGGCCGCAGGCTCCCCACCCCATGGTTTACATCGTGACACTACCGCGATTTTTTGTCGTTGTTCTAATGGGTTGCCCTGGTGGGTATGCACCAAACAGACCCGTGGCTTGGTTTTAGGGTTGAGGGGGACAAAATGCTTTTTTGGGGGGAAATATTTTTGTTTTTATTACAAGTTTAAAACCAACTGTAATATGACAAATGCCAGTGCAAAATTTCCCTGGTACAATTTATTTTGTAACTATGAGGTTTGCTTTTAATGCAATGTGCGGTAATGTTGCGAGTTGGCGTAACAATTAAACAGATTTAAAACCGTGCATTGGCTACAACTTTTAGTTTTGTCGAGTTTGAGTCAGATGTATATCTCCATTAATAAAAAATAAATATTTCTGAGCACCACAAAATTTGAATAGTCACTGCACTGGAATGCTCACCGTGGTTCCGGGCATTTGTATCAATTTTCCAGTGGAAAGACAATGGTGTTGTTTACATTGGTTGCAATCACGCCAACGTAGCAGCGTGAAACGTTATGCACAAGAAATAAAAAGGTTATGTAATTGGCTTCTTGGTTTGCATTAGCAAATTCAGGAAACGAGACGAGCGGATTTACTTGCCAGATTTGCAAGAGACACCACAATTAAAATGCGGTGCATTTTATAGGAATTTTGAAAAAAGTTGCGGATATACGATACCGCATGTTACGGATGAATGCATCTTGATGTACTGTAGGATCTACTTGCGTTTAAAAGGTCAGTTGTAATTGAACTGCAGAAAACGTCCACAGTGTCTGTCTTTTGGCCCCGTGGGAAAAGAATTATCAACACAAAACCTGGATTACATCACTCTTTGTAAGCAGAAAAGCGAGAAACATGTGATTTATGCGGTAAATGCCCTTCACAAATTTCTACGACTGTAATATTAGGCGGCGTGAAGATTGCTTTTTAGCTTATCACAGACAGAAACGTATATTTTTATGTTTATTCAGTCCCTTATGCTTGTTACCATTGAACATACTTGCTTTTATAAACTTGCTGACTATGTTTTTGGTAAAGTGTTTACTGTTTGCATTGCAAATGATTCTTGTAAGGTGTTGATACTGATACCCGTTTGGCCATTGTTCCACAAATGGAACAAAAATTTTACCGAAAATATTTTTTTTCAGATTGCACCAAAGACCTGCAAAATACATCATTACATTCACTAATGTTTCAAAAAAAAATTGCTGTGCAAAAATTTTACATTTTTGAGCATACAGTAGAAAAAAAGAAAGATTTAAATCATTTTTGCAAGGCGTGCTTGGATTTACGCGAACTAACATACAAATCAAACCTGAGATGATACAATGAAGTGGAAACGAGCCATGACTACGTGAAGGTCATGTTCCAAAAATGGAACAATGGTCATTAATGGGTTAAAAACGCTGTTTCAACCTATTCTTCTGATGAGAAGAATGGGTTTGAATAAAAAAATGATGCGCTAGCAGCCAACTTGTGGCAATATGCTGTAAAGATTTCTGTTTACTTTCTGGTATCTGCATTTTTATTGTGTAAGATGAAGGTAAACTTATGAAGCTTCATGTACAGCATTCCGGGTGTCACAATCGGCGATAAAAGATGAACGTACTTGATCCCATGTCTAAAACCTCGATTCTGCGAACTAGAAGTTATTAGCAATGATTTTATTGCCCGTCAGAAGAGAACGAACAAATTTTTTTTAAAGGCAAAACACTATTATTGTGAAGCGGGATTTTCTGTAGTGATAGCAAATGAGACAACGTGAAGAAGCAGGCTGGACGTGAGCAATACGCTGGGGTGTCGTTCTTCTTATTATGGGATCATCATATCGCCGAAAAAATAATATCTAAACTCCCATTGCTTCAGCGTTGTGGTGAATTTCATGGAATTTGCATGAAAAAAAATATGCTCATTTCCTTTCGCATGTAGGTACTGTATATACCACACCTTGGATATGACCAGTGGGAAAAATGCTAACCTCACACCAGTCCGTAGTGCAAAACAGTTGTCAACCACTGTGCTTGAGGAAGCATTTGATGTCGGTATATATTTTTTCCAAAATCCCAAAAAAATCTCTGGTTACTTTTCAAAATATTTGAAAAACTCAAAGTTCTAAAGGAAAAACCTTTTACCTTCTTCAATTTTTTCCACGGTACTTTCGCTAATCACACCAGCCTCTAGCATGTCATTCAGTGCGACATGTCGTTTCCATCCAGATAAAAATCGAATGTTGTGTCGTGATTTTCTATCAAATAATTATATTACTTGAGTCCATTTCTACATAATGTTCATGTTATTTCAATTTTGTTATGAAATATATACGACATGTCAGATAATTTTACCAAATGATTGAGATTTTTCCTGCGGTACGGTCTATCAAAGGATTGCAATGTAATGTGTTTTTGCCCGCAGACTCGAAGTCCATAGTACAAACACACACTTTCTGCACAATGCAGGTTGATAAAAACATACAAAAGAGGACATTTTATAACGGCGTTGGAGACAGAAGCACAGGGTTACAGACACACTCTTAACACTATTGTTTCCTAACCCGTAATACTTGGCACAACACTGCTGCAGAGTAGGACACTAATTCAAAAGCTGTACGAGGCCAGGTAAGGATTATGTTGATTGAGTTATTTTTTTATCAAGAAATGTGTTACTTGATTTAGCGTTTCAAAATAATTTGGAAACTTGCCGCAAGGAAAGTTCTCCACAGAAGCCTGCTTAACAACCTGCACTGTGCAGGGAGAGACATTTTTCATGGCCCCCCTATCTTTCGCCTGTACTAGTTCTTGTCAAATTAAATGTTCTTCGTTGAACTCGTCTTTTAAAAAAAGTGTTTTGTGCACTATGAGAATTAAGACTCGTAAAAAGAAACGGAATGGACGAATGAAGATTAAGCTGCAAACTGCAACAGGTCATTTAGCCTTCATTTGCTGAATGTGCTTAGAATTATAAAACAACAATGAAATTTGTGAACTGATTGCTGCACGAACCAAAAGCATTTGAAAAATAACGTACTTCATTTTTTGATGGGCAGTTGTAGTCGTTGTAGTTTTCTCAGTTATTATTGCAGTACTTACGTCGTCTTCATTTATTTGCTGAGATGGTGTCTTAAAACAAAAAAAGCTTATATTACTGACAAGTCACAATTTGTTAATAACATCTGGAAATGTCAGGAACAAGATCCTACAGTTCAGTTTTATTTGTACACGCACTGCACGTACCGTTTCAGCTGTGCTTGTCTCATCTGACGTAAAACTTGAGCATGACTTGCGTTTTTCTGAAAAGATTTAAAGGAGTGTTATGGATCGCAAAAGATGTGGGAAAAACAATACTTTTTCAGCGAAGCCATTCGTTGTCACGGGAACTCATCAAGTGGACGGATCGATGGCAAGAAATCGCAGCTACCGGTAAATAATTGACAGACTGTATTTTCGATGCATAAGTACAAATTGTCCGGGCATTTTAAGATCACGTTGCCTGATTGTTGCGTGTATAATCGTGGCGTGATTAAAATAGTTGTTTGTTTGTCACAGTGCTACTCATTGTCGAATGCACAGGTGCAACTTTCACGTACAACAATTGCATGCCAACAATTGCAGTACCGACCGGAGTTACCATGAAAGTTCATAGGAAACAGCTTTTATTCACAAAAAGCTCGTGAAACTGGATGATTTGTCGATGGTTGAATATCGCTCATGCCGTTCATTGAAAATTTTTTTATAATAAATAGTACTTGCATGTAGTGCAATCATCACGAACAACAATGTGCACACTTATCATGACAATTGTTCGGGGGAGCAGTGAGACAAGGACACTATTTTTCCGCCTTGATAAAAAATGCCGACAACTCTCTTACAGATGGTATCAGTTAAATATTCCCAAATTACGTCAACGAAATTTGTTTCATTTGGTTTTGTAAAGTACACATTGAAATGATGAGGCGAGCAATGAATACTCAAACACAGTTTTGCGCGTCACATTCGCCTGTCGCATTCTCTAGCACGCAGAATAAGCGTCGCTGCTCGCTCTTTTGAAAAATACATTTGCCAAATTTCGGTTTTGGCAAGGTTAGAATATATATTTTATTTGAAAAACAAACATCTGCAGGTAAATTGAATGACGCTGAACTCTCCGTTTTTTGAAAATGGCCAAAGTGATTTTTTTATATAGAATGTGTCCTGCATACCTTCAAAATGCCAACAAAGCAGCACAGCTTCAACGGCAAAGCAATGTTTGATTGCCGGTGCGATGTTCGAATTTATACACATTATTCCATGCGTTCTTGAAGACATACAAAATGACGCATGGCTCGCCACAAAATTCATTCTGAGGTATGATCATGCACTATAAGTGTTTCCACATTTTATCGTATTAGAACTCATTTGGGAACGACTTATTTGGATGCAGCGTCAGTGGCGTAGCGTGGACGATTTGATTGCGCACAGTATTTCTGGTTTTGTCTCGGTGACGTCATAGTTCTCAGTTGGCGACGGTGTGATTCAAACACGCTGGGAGTTTCAGCTCCTGCGTGCTTGCCGCGCGGGCTTTCCGATCGCAACACTGCTTGGACATGGGCGTCGGAAAAAAACACTGGATTTTGAAAATTTTAGTAGATTAAAGTGGGAAAAAACAAATTTTGCCACTTTTGCTCCCCTATAAAAAATTTGGAAAAATCCCCTAGTGGCCCCCATGGAATAAATATTTGCGACGCCCTGCGCCATGAAGCTCACTTGGACTTTAAAAGAGTGCTTTTCATGTCATCCACTGTGACAACCACACATTCAAGCAGCAGATGGTTAACCTTATTTTTTTAACTCTTGTTCTGGAGATTGAGTGAATTGCTACCTACAAGGCATTGTGTGTGCAGTATGGCTAAATCTAGGTGTAACATGGCACTGACACCACAACTAAATTTGTAGCAGAAGAACAAGTTACCAGGAAATAACCACTACAGCATTTATTACGCAAGCTAAACTGCAGAAACGCAAGTGGAAATTAAAATTTTTTTATAGATTTTTTTAGCAAAATACAACAGTTTTTTGTGACACCATTCATCGGATTAAGCTGATAAACATCCGGCAACACCGTTCACAACTGCAAAAACAAGGGTGGGCGAATGTCTTGCCGAACAAAAATCGAGCAGAGCAGCTACGCGGCTTGGATGGCGGACACCCAGGTTTGACAGTTTGAAACTTTCTAAACTACACAAGAATTGAGTATTACCATCAAGTACGCAAGAAAAGTTCTTTTTCTTAACTACTAGGTGTCAGAAGATATACGGGCTTGTGTGAGCCGTTATGATCAGTCCGCCCGAACTGTCACTTATGATGAATCTTGAAATTATGCACATTTTGCAAGTACAGGTGTGCGGCTGCATTAGCTCACACCCTGAGTTGTCGCATCACAAAATGAAACGGGAAACTCATGAAGCATCAAACAGCCAGCTTAATCAAACAAGTTCAAATAGGACAGTTTTGAAATTTGGCTCAGAAAATCAATTAAACATCCATAATTATCTTTCAATCCTTTTTGTGATTTTCCCTTTATCGCGCGATCTGCTGGAAAAAGTCACGTCACTGACCGTATGGTTCGGTGTGCACCACGCACGTACTGTATACATCCCTGGTGTTGAAAATGTGAGAATTACTGTCAGTTGAATCCGTGAAAACCAGTGGTGACAAAAAACAAGTTTAGAAAAATTGAATCCACGCAGCATGTGTCAGTAGCCTTGCAATAGGAAAAATCATCTAATTACAGCATTTTAATTTTACGCAATTTCACTCTTTGAATGCCTCCCTGTCTTGGATGCCTGGGACCGTTGCCACGTTCGCCTCCCCCTCTGCACGCCACTGCTCAGACCTGAATTTGAAATTGCTATTGTTTAAACATCTCTTCATTACCAAATCATGTAAATAACGAGGTAAATCAACGGAATCATCTAAAGAGTGTCGCTATGGGGATCAAAACGTTATGCCCTCAACTAGCAATCAATATTTTTCATTAGGCCTGCAATTTCTCATCATGCCTTTACAACTTCGAAAGTCTCGTTATAAAAACCAAAAAAAACACTTCAGGTTATATAGTTGTATGTGCACTGAACACAACACGCTAAAAACAAATAGCAATATGGAACTGATTCAGATATTATTACTGCAGCTTATGTGATCAACTGTCATACAAAAGCAAATTTCCAATGACAAATGACTTATAACCACAGCAACAACATTTAACAGTGCTGCACTGGACTGCATTAATGAATTATGCAGTGCAATAGACATTGCAGTTGCCACTGTTCATAAAAACCTCCCTTCACACCACAAAATTGAAACATTTCAATTTGGCAGGATGGAACATGCGAAATTCATTTCATGAAGCAAATGGAAAATATGAAGACCTAAGCAGCATGAAATCACAGCTACAATACTACCCCATAAAATATTGCAGTTGCAGTTGCTTGGTTAATTGTATTTATGAATACTTCACAGCAGCAGGTTCACACTTGTAAATCTCACAACATCATGCAAATTTCGAACACGAAAACTTTGCAGTATCATATCACAGCTACAACATATTATTACCACAAAACAATTTGCAGCTGCACATTGATAAAGTACATCTTCAAACATTGATAAATTCACAGCATTGAATCAAACCTACGTTATAGGCTTAGGAAAGCAAATCAAACACACCAGTAACAAATGGAGCTTTGAAAACTTCACAGCATAAAACAAACCTGAAACATGAAAACGTCACAGTATCAACTCACATCATTTTACAGCTATATTTTTGTTGTTACAGCTAAAAAGCATTTACCGCATCACCAATTTGATGTTCAGAAAAGTTAGGGCTAGTTAGAATGGTGGGTTACTACTACAAATATGATCCAAATTTTTCAATTTTTCTACCCAAAAAGTCTACCCAAATTTGAATGATGTTGTTTCAGATAACCCTAATGTGATTGTGGCTGTTGCAATTTACCCAAATGTTTATAACATATGCAAATCTTAATGAACCTATTCCACTTAACCCAGATCATTCCAATAGTACCCAAGTTTAAATGAAAGTGTTTTAATTACCCAAATTCGATTGAGGCTGTTGGAATTTACCCACTCGTTTCTGATTGTATCCAAATTTCAATGAAGCCTTTGTATATTACCCAAACTGGAATGAAGTTGTTTGAAGTTACCCAAATTTGAATGAAGCAGTTCCACTTGCCCCAAATTTGAATGGGGTTATTGTTGTTTGCTGAACGTTGATTTAGTGTGCTTGAATTTTTTGCCAAATATTTCCAATTAATGGAAATTTAACACAAACTTGGATGAAGTTGTTCTCATTTGATCAAATTTGATTAACGTTGTTAGAAATGATTCTACATTNATCTAAATTTGATTAAAGCTTTTATAGTTCACTTAGATATTTCTAAATCTAGTCGAATTTCATTGGAGTTTTTCTATATAGCTCAACTTCGACTACGGCTGTTTGAAGTTACTAACATTTGAATGAAGCTGTTAGAAATTGCCAAATTTGGTTTGGCTGATGGACTTTACCCAAGTGTTTCCAGTTTATGTAAATATTTTTAATTCACCAAAATTTGTATAAAGCTTTTCTCCATTGCCGAGATATATTTGAACCTGTTGGACCATACGCATATGCTCCTAATTTACCCACATGTTTCTAATTTTACCCAAAACTTGAATGGCACTTTTTTAATTATCCCATATTTGACGAAGGCAGTTGGAATTCCCAAATGATTCTAGTTAACTTAAAGAAATGATTGGTTTGCCATCAGACATTGTCTATTTGGCCATTAGAGGGAAAAAAGAATGGCAAAATAGTCTCAACAAAGCTTTTGCCACTGATGCACTGTAAAAAAGTGAGTTATTGTTTTAAGGATTGGAGTAATTTACTTGGAAAAGTACCCCAAAATCAAAGGCAACGTTTACATTTGCCCAAATCAGGTGAGGCATTGCATAGTACTTACCCAAAACCAAAGCGTTTTTACCCCATTCACAAAAACCCCACTTAAAGTAACTTCAGTGTATTTGGGGTAATTCTGCTTGTTGCCCAAAGTATGTTGGGTGATACACCTTTGTTATCCACAAACATGAACTATGGCAATACGGACTGCAACTGTATAAATTGCCCAAGTCTTCAATTTTTTCCCAAATACTGGCCAATTTTCCTGCTTTTGAGATGCGACCGCATCCCTGCATTCTTATGCCGTACGCTTATGCTTTCGCCATTGATATTCGTAACCAAAGTGGCCAACAAAAGAAACCGTGATCAAAATGACCAAAACTTTAACTGATCGTAGACTTGGACAAAAATGCCAATAAAAACAAAAATTTCACCGTTGGTAGATTTGGGCAAAAGAGGCCAAGAAAGACGAAAACTTTTACCCTTTGTAGAATTGGACAAAAATCCCAACAAAAACAAAATTGTTCACAGCTGATATACTTGGGCAAAAGCGCNAATAAAAAACAAAACTTTCACCGTTGGAAGACTTGGACAAAAATGCCAATAAAAACAAAAACTTTCATGGTTGGTAAACTTGGACAAAAATGCCAATATTATCCACAATTTCGCCGTTGGTGGAATTGTACAAAAATGCAAACAAAAACAAATACTTTCACCGTCGGTAGACTTGTACAAAAAAAGACCAAGAAAAATGGTCAAACATCCATAGACAAAGCGTACTTGGCATTTGATTTTCTCATATGTTCATGTCCTCAACAGTGGCGTGACTAGAGGTTTGAGCCAGGGGGGAAAAGCTTAGCTGAAGCGGTCCCACTAGTAACCACAGAGGGGCCCACTAGCCAAAATTCAGAAAAAGGTTAAGAAACGATAGTGAATCTTTGAATGTCGTGAATGTCGATACTGGATAAAAATAAAACGAAAACACCACGAAAACAACAAAAAAACAACAAATTAAAGAATATTGAAAATCGCAATGTCAACTGAAGATGGCCCAGTTTTGCATTTAGCCTGCCAGAGGAGGGGACTCGCCCCCTTGCCCTTCAATCAGCTACCCCACTGGTTTGCTAAAAATGGTTTGACCTTCCACAACAAGAAGAAAGCCATTTTTGGCTAACATAAAGTTCTAGAAACTTACATTTGAAAAAGAGACGTAGAACTTTTATCATGTCGCCAATAAAATGCTTTGACAAAGAGCAATTTCTTTCCTCTGATGGAGAAGGCGTCATACATTCCTCTACCTGTTTCTCAATGAAACCGCAAGTTGAGCAGGAGAAATTCGCGCCAAATTATTCTAAGTGGTCAGTGCTTGCACCCGCTTGATCTAGTCACTTGCTGGCTTCGGTCAAAGGTTCCTGTCGTGACTTACTAGCTCACCTGCATGCACAAACTCTTTTTGCCCAAATTGGTGAAGATTACCTTAAGAGGGATTTGTGTAGGAATTGTTACACCTCAGGTAACCATGGGTCAAATTGGAAAAAAGTGTCGTTCCTCACCGAAAACTACAAAACTTGTGCAAATTTCGATAGGACTGCCTGAAAGAGCGTTTTCAAAAAATGCACCTACTGAAAGAACCACTGTTCTATGTGAATGTTAACTAAGTTTCATTGAAGAACCGTTTGCCCAAACCGGGCAAAGGTTACCTGAGCGAGGTTTACAGTATTATTTGAGTTATTACCTACTCTATCCCCTGTCTTATTCAAACGTGTAAGCGTTGGTTATCGTGGGAATAACTTTGCCAGTGTTGGGCAAATTGTACCAAAATTTTCTATTTTCAATTACAACCTGAGCAGGGTTCAGCAAAGTAAAGTTTGATTGCCGGTGATATTCAAGTACGAACATATTATTTAATGTGTTGTTGAGGACAGATGAAAAATGAGGTATGGCTCGATGAAACGTTAACTTTGAATGGGTCAAACACTGCGGCCAGGACATATATTTAAGAAATGCATGGGTCTCTGAGAACAGTAGATACATCTGCGAAAACTCAAAAAAAAAAACGTTTTTTTTCCGGTTTTGAAATGAATGCGATTTTGAGCAATAAAAATCAATAACATTGCGCAATTACTTCTGTTGGTCCTCGCGAAATTTATTAGCGAATTTTAGTTAAGTTTATCACAGTTTTTCAGAATTATTAATTAAGTTCAACACAGTTTTTCGATGATGTTTATAATACTGACGCATGACAATCAAAGCACACTTTCATCAATCAGTCTGTTTCTGAGTTTTGTGACTAATATCTCGTGGCTGAAAAAAAACTCTCTGGTTCCGCTGATTTGGGCTTGATTGTAATTAAGGCATGGAACAATTTTTCAAACTTATTTGACCTCTTCTTTGTAGCCTCAAAAATACTAATTTCTTTTTTCACAATTTGTGTTAGGATCTTTTCATGTGCCGGAATAGTTTTGTGGTCTTCACTCTCATGGATTACATTGAATCTGTGCTTTGATCAAGCTTTCGGTGCTTGAACCACCTCCTTTTGTATAACTTGTATAACGGAGCCCAAATTGCACTTTGATGTTGGTTGAGCCTTGTTGTACAAGAAATGGTTCTGGGCTTCTGATTTTGTTTGATTACTAACGTCTTTGAACTTCCTGTGTATGATTGATAATCAGCTTAAAGTCGCTTNGAAGGAAAAGCCAAATATTTTGTGGAAAGTTATTGCAAACTGAAAAGGAACCAATCGATTTTGCAAAGAATCACAGCTTGTATATGAGTATGTACTTTCCACGATGCGTGTAAGCAAGGAATCGATCAGCAAATTATTAGTAGGAAATCGATTTCACGTAAAATTACGCATCCTCAGTCCTATTTCAAATAGACTTCTATTTGAATAACGACTGGGGATGCGTAATTTTACGTGAAATCGATTTCCTATTAAAAATTTGCTGATCGATTCCTTGCTTACACCCATCGTGG
>JGI24021J15306_10009814_pt1 | contig 11843 bp, 7 predicted proteins | sample Ectturendosymbi1_FD_15306 | JGI IMG/M metagenome (IMG submission 15306)
AAGTTGCATTCCTTTTAAGAGTATTTCAGTTGGCAGACGAAGTCTCGTATCTACAATTAAAACAATAGCATCAGTGATTAAATATATCCTGACATTCAGTCCAGTCTCTTGTATCTGACATTCTGGCAGCTTCACCAGTCGTAATATCGTCTGCAGAAATTATCTCACAGTAAGTATAAGCAACTAAAGTTTCAAAAACCTTGATAAACGATTTGATGAAATTGCTAAAACAAGACCAAAAGGTTTACTAGCAGCCTATGCATCTGCCACACTAAAGCAATGACTTCACTTGTTGAATACGGAACCAGGCGTTTGTATTACGCGACTAATTTTTACTTTGCTGTGATCGTTGGATCTTCATCTCGAATAAAACCAGACCTTTAACCAGCTTGGGACACCAGAGGGGGCGAAGAGTTGTCTGGGAGGGTCCAAATTTTTAAACTATGTTCAACACATTTTTCCGAAAAAAAAATTAAAAAAAAGAATTTTTAGGGCGAAAAAAATTTTATGAGTGCTTCGCCCCCTGCACCCATGGGTGCATTTAGGTAGGGAACACGGGGGAAGTGTCCCTCACTTTTTTCAGACGGTGGGGATATAATATACCATGTACTCCCCACATTTTTTTCTTTATGATTTGTATTTGGAGAGGCTTCAAAATAAAAGTGACATTTGTCACGTTTTGTGTGAAGAGTTTTTTATCAGGCCAGGGGGCCAAAACTTAGCTGAAGGTGGCCCACTGGCTACCTTAGGGATGGCACTTGCCAACACTCCGAAAAAAAGTTAAGAAATGACAGTGAATCCGGAAGTCGTGGAAGTGTATACCAGCTAAAAAACAAAGCACACCGAAAAGCGCAAAAAAAGCAACCTACTGAAAAGCAAAATAATACTGATATCAAAATGTCAGCTAAAAGGGCCCCAGTTTTTACATATAGCTTTCCAGGGGAGGTGGCTCGTCCCTGTCCCACGTCAGTTACACCACTGTTTTTTATGTTAGATGTTGCACACAGCCAAGCTGATGTTGAAACAGAGTTTGGTGTGGTATCACTGATTCTGATATTTTTATAAATATTAGCTTCGATAAAATGATTTTCTAGAGACGGCGAAAGATTGTTAACTGCATCTGTCCGACATATTACTCTGTGTGTTGTCTTGAGACAATAAGAGTTTAACAGCTGCACGTGTGAGAGATCACAGTGCAACAATGATTTATTTTGTGTAGAAATGTAACTGGTTTTGCTCTAACGTTGGTTGTCACGTGTTCAGAAAACAGAGCAAAATTTAAAGATGCAAGTTTATAATATAAATATTAGAAAGTTACATTTTCAGGCAAATCTCTGCGAAGTGTCTGCCGAAGACGAAAAGCAGCACTATTGTGGAGTTTTAGGATGGGCAGATTTGCTGTTCATGAAGTCTAGCAGAATTAATATTTTATACGTGTGGAGACAAGCTATTCCTTTGATTAGCAGAAGTGTCGATTTAATAGCTCATCATCAACATTAAATTGTCGGCTAATCTTGAATGTTGACATTACTTATTGCCAAGTTCATGATTTTTACTTGTAAGAGCAGATGCCGTTTGATGTGGCCACGCTGTACGTTTGTAAAAGTTTGGAATGCTCATCATGTTGCTGAAATATATATGTAGACCGTGTCCAGTGACAAATTTAAGTATATTATTTTGTAAATCATCTGTAAGGACAAAGCGTGATTAGTGTTGCTTTCGATACACCTCTAAAAAACAAGATTGGGAACCTGTATTTATGAAACTGTACTTCCGAATCGACCCGATGACTGTATTGATTTCGCACCAAGCTGTCCCCCCATTTTACAACAAAATTGCGCCCAAAACCTGCACCCCCCAGTTACTGGACTGATTAAAAATAAAAAGCTCTCATTTTCCGAATTGTTGCGAATAGAACTTTATCTATAACCGCGAAAAAGTTGTATCACGGTTGAATAAACACGATGATGAAAGCTCATTAAAATTGCCTCTCCCCCGAAATGAAGAGCTTGTTGCGCCCCTGCTGGAATCGTTTAAATGCTAAAGTGAGATTATAGCAACAACACAAAGATTGAAATAGTGTTAGAGCTTCAAGAAATTTCGCTACTTATCATGTTTACCTACTTCTGACAGCTAAGGGTGCTTTAAATTCTTTATAGTCGGTGCTTCTGACAGGTTATAGAAGGTTCGCGAAACTTCTAAGCGTATGCAGAAGCTTAGAATCAAACTCTTGCACGTATGTTGCTGATAGCTGTTCGGCAAACACCTACAAATTCTGCCATGCAAACTTCGGGATCATGATTACAAAGCACAAAGGAAAAACGCGGGGTAAGCTCTCAGATCAAAGCTCTCCCTGAGCGCTGTGGTAATACGAGTCAACGTCCAGTGAACCCGAAAATATAAACCCGAAAAGGTCAAGTCAACCGCGGTTTGACCTCAGCAGCATGCTAGAAGTCAGCGATGCTGCTTGGCACGGCCTCACGCTGGAACTTGACCAAGGCTGCTCTGAGACAACCTTCGGGTTGGCAGCATCCCGCCTGGCAAGGTCGTTCGGTGCAGTTGGACTCGACTGACACCATTAAGTGCCGCGCGAACAGCACACGAGGTCATTTCGATAAAACTACACGATGCTGACAATCGACGCTTGGGCGCGTTTATCGACTGACCAGAGGCGAACCCGATATATTTAATGGGAGACTCGAACTCATATTTGAGATATCTTACTGGTGGAACCCAGTCTGAAGTTTTGACTTGAAACTGCACGATGAAGAAAAAGCAATTACACATTTAACTCACTTTCCCGAAACAAAAGTTGCCAAAAGAGTTATTCTGCTGCAAAAAATATTCAAGAAAAGTTGTTTCCTGAAAGCAATCGGGCACTGTAAGTGCTGAAAGTTGCAAAAAAGTATTTATGTGTCGTTGTCGAGGTTGAAATTAAATTTTCGTCATTCACACAAACCTCGCATTCACACAAACCTCGCAACACCAATGACCAATAAAGGTCATGAGAAAGAGTGATTTGCAGGTTTTAGTTTGTCTAATTGAATTAAGGCCACGATATAAAGAACAGCGTTCAGTTTTGTAGTTTCTCCTACTACAACTTCCCTCTTTTGCGATTGTTTTTTCAAGCCTATAGTGCAGGACCCTCCAGATTTTTTAAGGTGAAGTAATTCGGCGCAGCAGCCTGAGGTAAGGAGGGATACTGTGGTAGAAGATCATTTTCAACAAGTTGCAAGTTACACGTTAGCTTCCACATTCAGGCGGTCAATTGGAATACAAAGTTCTAAGTATTATCACCAATGTTTAATTTCATCCTGATTTTTTTTCGCTGAGACATTTCAGTCATTTTTTGCTGAGTCATTTTGGTCGCTGAGACATTTCGGTCATTTGTCTCACAGTTGTATTAAAACTCGGCGTAACAGCATTCAATAGTCTATATTTTCAGACATTCTGACCGAATTGACTTAATTTTTTTCGTTCATTTCAAAACAAAATTCGGTCTATGACTGAAAAACGACCGAAAAAAAAGGTTTTATCAAGTCCCCGAAATCCCGCTCCCACAAGAAGCATTCAACTGCCAGGACTCCGGGTAAGGTGCAACATCGCCAGCCACTCAAAACTACTGCAGCTGACAACAGGTTGTCGGTCAAAGCATTACAGAAACGGTCCAAACCTGAGATAGCTTTTCCGCATTTGTGACATTTCTTCGAGAAATGGTTCTCGTGACAGCGAAGACAGTACGGGTGCTCGTCGTGAGTGACGAACTGCTCGGAAGCCAGGTTTTTCTCGCATCCTTCGCACTGGAAGCAATCGCCGTGGTAAGTGTCCCCCTTGTGAGCCACGCCCTTGGTCTTTATGATCTGCAAAGTGTCATGGGTGGCGTTCGTCGCGGGGATTTCAAGTACGTCAGGCTGAAGGAAAATCCGGCGTGAACACCAACCTGCGACAGGATTCTAAAGTTTTCGAAGGCGCGTCAAGGCATCCGCGTGTTACCGACATAGTCGCAATTTGGTCTGGGACACCTGCGATATGATTGACCCCCCATTTCCCCCAAAAAACTGTCTCGAGCCCCAGCGCGTCCATGTTATAAACCAACGGGATGGACCAATATGGCCGCGGCACATTCTTGGTCAGAAAAACTCTCACAAAGTTTGAAATTTGGTGGAAGACGTCACACCTCCTCCACAGTACTCGTTTAATCATAAACGTCGCAATTGTCTTGATAGCAAACGCCACAGTTTTCACGGCATAACCAGGTGGGGTTGCCAGTTTATTGCTGATGCTTAGAAGCACAGCCTTTATTTCGTAAAACCAGCTTATGGGAGGTTTCTATGGCATCTGCTTCTGACAGCGCGAGCCTTCCGCCAATCACACGTTGCCGCGTCACTGCTCCAAGACATTCGTTTGTCAGCAGCAGTGTCTGTTTCCACCAATTGAAAAGTGATGAGAATCGAAGAACGTTGCAGCAGCGCGTAGGTTTCCCCGGTAATTCAAACACACGTTCGCGCAGAGCATTGAATCGCACCGTGCTCGAAGATCGAGGGGGCCAGTTCATGTAAGTGCTAATGGTATGCGGGCGACCGCGTAGGCAGTGCAACGTTTCCTTCTCAACTGAATCCCACTGCTTTTTAGAAGCGCAACATATGTGTAGATTTAACAAGGTTTTGGCAGATACGTTTCCACAACAGTGCTGGCTTTTTATTATGTACAAGCGCATATGTAGTAGTAGGTGAACACGTACCTTCTTGCAGCGCTTGCACTTGCTCGCCAGCCTAGACTCGAAGCAGTCTTGGCAGAAGATGCCGTCGCTTCTTTTGACGAAGCTCTTCTTTCCGATCGCGTTACCGCATGTGTCGCAACAGAAACACTTCTCGTGGTAACTTTTTCCTTCGTATTCCATGCGTTTCGTGCCTGACAATCAAAAAAGCGTGAAAACATCCAGTTGCCGTAACGTGACCTGGATCCGAACAGGGCAGTGCTCACATGCTGTTCGTTCCGCACAGAAGTTACGAAAATACAGCTCAGATAGTGCCACCAAACCTATCCTCTGCTGTGTCAAAACAGCTAAAAAGCATTAATCAATTCATCAAACTGCCGGAAATGATGAACCAAGTGGAAGCGTAAAAACTGACTCACCAGCCTTGAAGCTCTTTCGGCATGTGGCGCACTTTGGGGTGAACTTGTCCTCGTAGCATTTTTCGCAAATGAACTTGTTGTCTTTAAAGATAAACTTTTGATCGGCGAGACAGCGGTCGCATCCGTTGCAGACAAAGCAGGATTCGTGGAAATGAAAGTCCTTGTACGACACGTCCTGAAAGTTAACGAAAGTGGATAGATGAAGACTGCAATGCTGGAAACGCAACACTTCAACTGCAACATTCTTGCATGTTCTTTGGCCATCTTAACTCGCGTGACCTGTTTCCCAGAAGTTAAGTAATGAGTTCAGAGATAAAAAAATCTACTCGAAACAAAACGAACTATACTCAGGCTACGTAAGCAACTGGAAACAAAGTTTATTTTAAAGCGGTTGAGGTCAAAACTGCAGAGGTAGAAAGCACGGGAGTGAAGAAAGCCCGGCTAGCCTCAAGTCTTTAAAATATTCGGAGAATATTTGTCAAAAAAGTTGGGCATTAAGTTTTTCAATTTTTTAATTCTACCAAAAAGTTATCAAAACCACGACTTTCTCATTGTCTTTGCAATTATTCATATTTTGCAAGCAGAGCTGTAGGAGTTATTGGGAATTGGCGCCAACATTCCACTGTAAAAAATTTCAGTTTCGTTCATGAACATTATTAAACTGACAAAAACGTTTACCCTCACACACACCGAGTTTTATAATATACGTTTCGATTGCGACTCAACACAATAACAAGCAAAAAAGTAGGGTTGTTTTGGACATTGTCACATGACCATTCAAACATATTTGACTAACACACAAGTGCAATTGAAGAGCTGACACTTTCAGCATGTGATTAAAAGCGGTTCCACGGATATAACTCAGAAAATTACGTAGAGTCGTACGATCGTAACAAATTTGCGTTTCGTCAAAAGCAAGCAGAACTTTCCAAATAATCATTTGCATTATCGTGTTTCCTGTAAGTTGTACTTCATTTAATGAGAGTTTTAAGGTTGAATAAAAGTTAAACAAGAGCGTATTGTTTTCATTGGTGAAGAAGTCTACCTTGGGATCAAGTGAAATGATTTGTGACAAATATTACCTCCATCATGATATACGATATGATACACAATTTGCAAGGGAGCTTGTTTTAAGCAAAGGACCAAGCTACATACTGCTTGCCAGTAGTTCTTAACTGGGTCCCTTGGGGCTACCAGGAAGAAATGGGGGTTACCAACAGCAGTGCCAAAGTGCTTTCTTTTATCCTCATGTCACAAAAAGCCAAGATGTTGGTCCCCAAGCCAGTATNGTCAAGAATAGCGACTCTGGTATTGGAAAGGTTACGAACCACTGCTGCACATCAACTATTCAATCCCTCAGCAGGCCTATTTGATGGGGAACATCTCAGCAAAGCTTGGAACACGCCATTACCAGCATACTCCTTCGCTAGCAGGCTAGCTTAAAACACCCCAACTATTTTATCACCTGCCGTATCTGGAGCAAAGTTGCGGCTTTAAACTCGCAGTTGATTTAAGAATGTCAGCTGACACGAAATGGTCGGATATACAAACGGTGATTGATATTTTCTTCTCTTTGACAAATGTGTATAGCAAGTCGCACGTTCTGGTTTTTATTTTACTATGAAGCTCTTATATAACTGATGTCTTCAAATAAACGAGTGTGTGATATAGCGTCAAAATACTTATGTTTTGCTGACATGTAAAATTTTCAGACAAGTCCGTTCATCTGCACATACAGTATATCAGTTGTGCGCTTTTAAGAGCAACCAGAGACGCTTCACGTTTCAGCCGGCCGACAAGAAGCCACAATGACGTCGATAGTACAACATTTACCGAAGATCTTCGCTCGCCGCGCCACGTACAAGTGCATCTTATCGCTGAAATATGTGAGTCACTCGAGTGAAACGTCATAATAGAATCTGCGGTGTAGCGGGCGTTGGGAGAATGATCGCTAAGACCTGTGACGAGCCTGGCAGCAACTTCGAAACAATATAATTATATTCCTTGATGCCAGAATCGACTTTTTCCTTAGAAACATTTGACCACTGTCGCGTTGTCAGTTTAACTCAAGGTTTAATTCTTTCTTGTGCCATGATCGTTGATTTTACTTTTTGTGCATGACTGTGTTTGATTACGTGGTTATGTCACAATTTTCACATTGGTTCTATGGGTCGCTGAAATAGATGAACACTTCACTTGTTCTCACTTCCGCAGCTTCTTCTTACAACCTAAATGTTTTCTGCCCAACCCTTAAACGGAGCCCCGTCGTTTTGACGGTCTCGTGATTGAAGGACTCGAAGCTGAAACTGAAGCGTAATGCCACAAGCAGTTGTTAATTAACTACTGTACTCTCGATTTCACTTGATTATGCAGCTGGACACGTTGCTTTGAGGGTATATGCAGTCCTAACCACTGACCAGCAAACATTCATGGAAGGTTTGAGGGAAGGTGTACGACGTAGTTGAGAATTTGATAAAAGATTCGTCTGTCCCACAACAAGCAAGCGTTCCTACAGTGACTGGTTTCTACGTTCAAGTGTTAGAAAACAAATGCCAAGATAATTAGGTTTAAATATTAGAAAACATGCGCCACGATAGTTAAATATGGAAGGCACAATAAAAACTTTGTTAATTAAAACCTATCTTTTATAGATTTTGCAATGTAAGATGTTTTAAATAGAATTCTTTTCCAAAGGTCATTCTCAGTGCAAAATGAATCAAATTCGCTGACACAATCTAAAACCACATAAAAAACATCTCAAAAACATCAGTCGCTGATGTGAGCGCCGGCTTCGCTCATACAAACCGCACGTTGAACATTTTTATAAAGCAGTGCGAAAATTTAACTAGATTTCCAACGTTGAGATTAACTCGAATAAGATTCAAAATAATCTCGTTCACACGTTGGCTTTTACTGTAGTAGTGCCTCACTAACGTTTCAGAAAATTAAACGGCTTTTGACGATTAGCCTTTCAAATACCTCGTTGTAACACAGCAACGCTTGGCTGTCCACATTAAACAATAGTCGATGCAAACCCCCCCCAGTTTGGCTGCACAGTCCTGCCTACATTAACAACCACTAGCTAACGTGAGCCAAAGCCATGTACGTAACAGCCTGTCGTTGACGTAAACAAATTGTCGGGTGATTGATTTATTTATTTATTTATTTATTTATTGTTTCATATGACTCAGCTACTAAAGAGAAACATTAAAAAAAGTCATCATGCAAAGAAGTAACCAATTGTCAGTGGAAAATAGAATAAATGAAAACACAATGGTAAGAGAATTGATCAATGTAGACAAAGATTGTCACTGTGTTACATATGATTGGCGAAAGATCATGGCGGTCATCTAGTCAAACAACCCTGACGCAGAACAACTATATCTACCACCCTTGGCCTACATGACTTGCGATTTAGCTTCGTTCCAACTGATGGCCACCGCGTTTATGAACGTCATCTTATAAATCATAGGAGGAAAACATTTGATGGGAGAGAACCAAAGCAGCAATTGTGTGCCGGTCGATCCTATATGTGGTGGTATATCCAAAAAACTTTGAAGCACCCACAAGCCACGGCAGAAACAAACGAAAGTAAGATTTTTACAACACAACTAGCAGATACACAAGCATACACAACAGTGATATTGAAACTGGAAAATCCAAGTCACAAAGACCCAATCGCCGACCGGTGGCGATGATCCCGACGGTCGATGCTACTGGGGCAGGGCTGTGAAGCGTTTTGAGTAGACAAAGTGATCCTTTCGACTTTATATTAAACGTTATCGAGGTACCTGCAAGCGTTTGGCGGCAATGCTGGCGAAACTTAATCGAAAAGTTATTCACACTTTTTAGCTTATTTGTAAAATGCAACAAAAGCACAGTGGGGTTTTATACTTCCCGTTCCGGGACACGATCGCGATATGCCGCAAAAATTCTGCGGTATATCCAACTAAGGTACTATCGACTTTTTGGACTCCCAATATGCACAAATACAAACGCGTGGCTACAATATACCTATTGTGGTCAGCAACACGAAATCTAAGCCCCTAAGTGGGGCAATTCACCCCAACTAGATCTTCTCCATACGTCATAAAAGTCGCCGTAAATGATCTTCGTGAATTACCGTTGCCGATTACCACGCACCAGCGTTGCTCGTCCTGTCCGGCGATGGGCGTAAAACGCCATGAGTTCGCTTGCGAATCAAATTCCTTCGCAATTGCAGATTTGTGCGCCGGAATCTCGGGTCATCTTACGTATATGCAAAGTAAGCGGTTTGGCGCGAGTCGCAGCAGGTTTGCAGGGTTTCGCGTTTCATTTCGGGTGATCTTAAATCAAGTTCTGAAGCGCACACAAAAATGAAACACAAAATTAAACGAGAAGGAAATTTTAACCTTGTTGTGAAAGGCATCCCAACCCCACACCTCGTTGCATAAAGTTTCTCACCAGGGTTTTTTTTACATATTTTGTGCGCTTCCAACACTTACGAAATTTTCCTCTGCAAAAATAAATAAATGCACTTCAACGCAGGCAAAACGCAACCTCTGACCAAATCTCATAGGAATTTTACACCGGGACTGGCGGTGAACTTGAAAATACCGAAAACACCGGAACAACAACGTCCATCAACTGATACACTGCACCCGCACACGAACAGTAAGAGAGGAAGATAGATAAGATGGAGATGTAAGATCTACGGTCAGCCTTAGAATGTTGAACACTTAACAGGGTCGAGAACTTACAACCAGAACGCGCGACTTGGACTTAAACCCTGCTGCGCCTAAAAGTTTTTTTTTTCAGTCGCAACCGTCTGACTGCAAGCAATGGGGACCACCGCGAAGCAGTTATCTCTTTTAACACGACTGGGAACCTGGGTTTTTCTTTTCGGTCATTTCATAGACCAAATTTCTGTTGAAATGACCGAAATAAATTAAGTCAGTTCCGAGACGGTAGGCTAGTGAATACTGTTACGGCGAGTTTTAATACAATTACGTAACAAATGACCGAAATGTCTTAGCGAAAAAAGAAATTCAGCCGGGAACGAAGCGTCGCCAACGACGATGACCTGATAACATGTAGAAAGCTATCACAGGGTAGATCGCCAGCTGCGCTGCTGCAAGGCCAAGAGCGTTTGTTTGAAAATCTTCAAAAAATCTTTTTTGCTTCAGTTGCCGCCACTAGTGGGTGTTACGCCAGACCCGCAGTCATGGGGGGCATTCCCCCCAAATATTTTTTGTGACCCGCAAATTTTGTTGTGCCCAGAAAAATGTGTTTCAGACATATAACAAACACAAAAATCGTGATCCCCTGAAACGTATTTTGCCCCCCAAACCATAAAACCTGGCTACGGGATTGTGTAACGCGCAAAGGCACGAACCTGACCCACTCTTTTAAATTTTTAATGATTCACTTGAATAATTCTTTGAAAGCGGCGATGTGTAAACTTTCTTGTGCGTGGTTCGGACGCAACTCGCAACCAGTTGATACATCCATCTATCTTCCCCACAAACTGCGTTATAACAAGACCTGTAGCTTTTCTTCGATTAGAGATGGTGAAGACCCGGGTTTACGCCTCTGGTAGCAGATATGGAAGTTACCTTGCAGTGTAATCGTTCAGTATATCATAAATGCGAAGCTTGCGGTGACACAAATTACACGAAGCTGGAGACGCAATGAATGTCGGTTGCAACTTCAAAATAGTTGCTTTCATTGTTTATGCGATAATGGGCCGCGCACGACCAAACGAACCAGGGCAACAAACGTTAGTCACCCTCGTAAACAGTCATTTTTCAGCTTATATTTCAATCAGGTTAGACAGGAAGGATCACGATGTGACCGGTTAAAACGCAACATCTTGTCAGAGGCCGCCACGCAACAAGATGTGCAACTAAAACGTGTGTAAAATGGCAGGCAGCACGAAGGCGTATACGGCCACGACATCGAGCGCAGAGGCGTTGAAAAACGAAATACAAACCACTTATCTGTAGGCTGCTTGTTTGTAGCATGTGCTTCAGCAGAGCTAAATAGCTGGAATCGCTCAAAGGACCTTTTGAATGTCGCCATGCTGGCACACGTAATGTCAGCCACGCGCAGTGCCCTGTCACGTTTAAAATCACAGTTGCGATGTGGAAGCCGCGCGAGCAAAACGGTTTTAAAGCACGCTGCCGTGCATGCGACCTTATCAAAACTTCCTGTGAGCTCATCGACTGTAAGTGCCAAACTGCTGTCCAGTCTCAATCCACAAAAAGTCCTGACAAGCAAACCGCCGAAACGAAATTATTTTGAATATATTTATGGGTTAGGAGCAAGTTTTGCTGTTTGTTTAATTGTGCGAAAATTGAGAACCGGAGTTTTTGCTGCTGCGAAAAGCAAAAACGCGGTATACGGAAGTATTTTCGAAGATCGGACTCAACTAAAGCTACTGGTTCGAAACGACGAAAGCGCAGCAGCTTACACAATTAACTCAACTGCCAGCCACTGAGCGAATCGCCGACTCACCGACTCGCAAATACTGCATTACCTAATGCATGCCATTGCGAAAATAGAATCGTCTGCGCCATTGCCATGACAACCGTGCGTCACGCTGCTGCGTGGAGACGCTGCAATTGGTCGCTGCGCGATGCATGGGGTTTAAACCGACCGCAATGGCTCAAGGGTCGGGCGTAACGACGGGGGGGGCACAATTCCTCGGGCGCCGGAACATTATGGGG
>JGI24021J15306_10009820_pt1 | contig 11840 bp, 6 predicted proteins | sample Ectturendosymbi1_FD_15306 | JGI IMG/M metagenome (IMG submission 15306)
GTGTAGGTGGCTTAAACCACCCAAGTTAATGGTTGGTGTAGAATAAAGTACTTTCCAACATTATTGTAATGTGCATAAATCCCGTGCACGTTCTCAACTTAGAGACCAGTCTTTTAACACAGGCAAGAAGAAAAGCAATTAAGTTGAAAACGTAACAAAATTAAGAAATACATATTTTTCAGAATATCAAGGAAGCAACCCATCAAGTCTGCAACAGGTGCGCTTGGGTGTAGTCAACAACGACAACTGTAGCGACCTGTTCAGTCCTACGACAATTCATGACACACAACTCTGCGCTGGAGGTACAGAAGCTGGTAACGTGGGCGGTTGCCACGTAAGTGACATTGACGGCATGTGATTGGTCTTCTTAAAATAAAACAATTTGTTTTTAATGTTAAGCATATTCGAAGTTTTGTTTCAAAATTGTTTTCTCAAGTATGACGTATAGGTACTGCCCGTTATCAGTTTTCAAAGCATTCGTTTTCTGCGTTCGCTAGCAAAAAGAAAAAACGACTCATCTTTTCAGAAACCAGAGAAAAAGTTTTGTTTTTCAAGCAATCAAACGAAAGACATATTTTGTGAGGCGCTGTTAGACATGGTCTGAAAACGTATTTGTCTCGTCACACGTGGTGACAAAGATTTTTTGTTTGATACTGTGCGTCAGTTTTCCAAACTCTGCGGAATTTCCGAATTGCCGCCCCATCACCGCATGCAGCTCAGCGTTTTGCAGAATCCGTAGCCTTTTTGTACGCACTGTCAAATCGAACCGTGTAGGATGGTATTTAGGGAACAACTTTATTTGTGTGACATTTTGATTACGATGAAAATAGTTTTCATTGAACTTTTGCGTTAGATTTTGGCAGTTGTGTCTGGCGATACGCTCACACAGAAACTAAGTTACAGTAGGCAGGACCGGCCCTAGCAGGTGCGGGACCCAATGTAAGACCTTGGCGCGGAGTCCCTGTTTCATGACGTCATCATCTTCAGTCAACCTATCAACCTAAGGTCTTGCGACCTTTTTGAAGTAGATGTTTTAGCAAAATGGCGTATATGGATATTAAAAAAAAAGAAGTTATTAGAGTTGATCTGCATGTGCATGATATCACAAATGCTTCCATTACATTTGTTTTATTTAGAGGGCCGCGGGCATAGCTCATGTGTCCACAAGCTAGGTCCATATTTATGACTAATAGCCTGCTGCTGTGATGGACATTAGACAATGCAACGGTACCACTCGTAATTAATCCGAAGGTAGTAAAGGATGTTCTGTAATACAGGTCCGAGAAACAAGCGCAGATGCAAAATTACGCCAGTCAAACCAAAATGACAAGCGAATTGAGCTGACAATGCAGTCATTTTATTCGAAGAACGACTGACTTGGAGAAAACTGCTAACGTGAACTGCGTCCCTTTCTCGCTTTTGCTATAACCGCAAGCGCATCCGCCCATACTTTCCCAAAAGCCCAAAATATTTTCTACTTATTTTTAATCCTTGAACTTGGATGCCAATGCAAACTGTTCTTTATGAACTAGAAAAGTAATGTGCAAGATTTTACAATAACCACGTCACAGATGTGCTGTTGAAACAACGTAGCAAACACAATATATTGTGCGCATGGTTGATTGATGAAATAGAAGCACATGTCCACCCACTATAATGGCAAACAGGAACAAGCGTGCTGGATCACATTCACGGTTTTTGCTTTGCTTAATTAAGCCGCAGTGGAGCTTCAAGTGTCCTTTACATTTTTGTACCTGGACTTCTAAGTGGTGGTTTTTCTACCCATTTACTCTCGCGAAAAGGCAAAACACAATGAAAGTTTAGTGCAGAGGCAAGCAATTAAAGTGATGCATTGAATCTGAATCCAACAAGCAACCCTTTGTAAGTCTTTGCTCAGCCTTATACCATTGAATACTTGCCTGTAAGTGACAACTAAACTTTTTATCCTCAGCTAAGGCGCACACTAGCATTGGACCAATCAGAAAACCCATCATTGGATAGCGCAACATTAATAACTGAAAAAAGCTTACAACAAAAACTGAGTACACCAACCATTTCCATTGCATTACCTCTCCATTGGATAATTAATTTACGTTGTAAATAACATTTTGAAAATGTCCTGCCTACTATATCTTTGGAAAATTCGTAGTTCAAATATAACTTTACGATTAGACAATCTCTTTGAGCTGTTGAAAGACGTTTGGGTGAAGTCACAGGATCCTCAGAATTTTTGACAAAGCTACATTACGTCTGTCGTTTTTCTCTGGGAATCTGAATCTCACTGCTGGGCCAAGGTCGACAATAATGTAACTTGTTTAGCAGGTGCACAAGAATATGGTGCCGATTTTGATCTTTCAAGTACTGAGTGACTCATTATCTGATTCCACGATCTCGGCACTATTCTTCTTAACAATAAATTTGTTTGTTGCTGCGCTGACACGCTTTATTGCATTTTCCTTCGCTGCGTTTATCTTCCTCTTTTCATTGACCCTAGGGTAACTTCTAACTAGGTCACGCTTTCTTGGCGTCATGTTTTTGTTATGTGGAACGTCTAAGTTTCACTGAACAATATTTATTTATGACTAAGTTTGCCACTACTGATGAGACGTGGGAGCACATTGCTGTTCCAGAAACGTGTTTGTAGTGTTTTCCACGAAACCTAAAGTTGGTTGAATTTGAGCGAATTTCAAGTCCCTTAAAAAGGTCTGCTTAATATTTATTTATTTCAACAAAGTCGCCAGGCAGCAAACACANCAAAAAAATATTTCAATTTGCAGTTTCGTGCATCAGTTTTGATGCGTGTTTAAAGGCATTAAATATCATTTCCGATTAGATGGGATTTCAAGCTTTGTCTTGGCAACTTCCTACAAACTATACTTTCCGACTGGGCGGGCAATATTGCCGCCAGCGCAGTAATCCACAGAGGCATAACAACCGTCTAATATGGATTGCGATTTAAAACAGTTTCGTTCTATCAAAAATGAAGAAGTTTGGGTGACTGTCACAGTGAATATAAAATGTCTATAACCAAATCCTTGCGCACTATATACATTTTTCTCAAAGTCAAGGCCCCAACTTGCCATTGTATCAGAACAACAACCAGCAATAGTTTGGCAAAACTAGCGTTGCAACTCATCGCCCATTCACCGGCTGCCCAGACAGGTTGACACGCTTCAGGGCAGGGGGATCCATGGGGGGAGCGATTGTAGCGGTCGCCCCCCCTTAAAACCTACGAAAGTAATTTTATTCACCATAATTTTGTACAGTTTGAAAACAATATTCGCGACATGAGGACATTTTATCGTCTATTGTTTTGTCACTACAGTTTTGTGAAGTGTACTTCATCTCTCTCACAGTAGCGAAGCTGTGATGAGACTTTACTACCAATTATTGTTGAAATCGCCCCCCTAAACGTACTGGCTGGATCCTGCCGTGGTTCAGGGTCTAGTACAAACCAAGCCAAAAAATGCAAAATGGAACACTTGTTGCTGTTAGTTGAATGGCCAACTGCTGGAGGTTTCGGACTCGAATAGGATATGTACATCTACGGGTTCAACCTTTCAACTTTTGTAATTTGTGTCAATGTCGTCGAGTTGATCTATGTTAAAATCTGCCATGAAGCAAAACTGCAGGCTTTTGTCAAAATGCACATGGCCCCTAGCCAACTAAAATCTATGCAAAACAGAAGGATCTTTCGTAAACGGAACAAAGTTACGTTAGCAAAATTGCTATCAAAGTTAACACGACCAATATTCGTTTCAACCTGTTCATTGCGATTTGAATCACTACTCACTGTACATGACATGGGCTCACATTTTTATGACCCGGACCGACCCATAGGGAAGTGCGGGACCCATGGAAAACGGGGATCGAAGACACATTTTAAGTTACTCCCCAGAGAGTGGCCATATTCTTTTTTGTAAATATTTGTATTTATGGACAACAGCGTTGTCTGTTAACAAGANGAATCTGTATCGACCTAAAAAAATGTAAGAACATTTTTTGTTTTTGAGGCATCAAAGTAAAATATTTCGCAATCGTTTAGCAAATTCGTNGTCTGTCATAATTTCAATGTAAAAAGTTCTAAACGTTTCACAGGATAGGTTAGGCGTCAAAAAAATATCTCAAAGAAAATTGGNATGATAAGTTTGTGATNCAGTGTANAATCGTGCACGTTTTCAAAAATGGGTGTTGATGCGACCATGGAACGGGGGTGTTCCTTTGGTCCTTCAATTCGTAATTCCTTATTTATTGCAAAAGTTTATTGCACAAAAGAAAGACCATAAGAGGTTTATTTGCTGCGAACAACCTAAATATACATGTTTCATGATGTGAAAAGACAAAAACATTTAACTTGAGACAAGCGGCAAACAACAGATATTCCACTGGCCACTGTACGTCGTCACAGCCGATCTGAAACTTTTAAGCAGAGTAATGGGGAGACTATTTCAAGCTAGTCTCCGGACGCAATTTAGAAAACTAATTTTCACTTTTACAAGTTTTAGCTTTAACTTAAGGTGACATAAAGCAATCTATGCTTTGTGCAGGTGTGTAGGTTATCAGAGAACAGGAATGTGCTCTAAAGGACCACATGATTTTTCGTCAAAACTAATGCACTCATGGAACAAAAACAAAGCGTTTCTGTTGGAATTTAGTTATGTTGAAGGTAAGGATAACAACAATGCAAAATCATGCGAGCGGAAAGAAATAGCAGTGGCCAGCAAGCCAAAATAAGCTGAGAGAATTCAGAAAGCGACGTGGGTATCTGACTCAGAAAGGTAAAATCAACAAGCTTAACACAAAATATGGCTTTCAATCCTTATATTTAAAAATTTTTTTCAACAATTTGAAAACCTTATACAATCGCCGCAAAGTTTCACTGGAAGTGATGTGGAATTTACATGAAACCGGGGTAAACACGACAGGTATTTCCTACGTGGATTGAATATATCAATGAACAATAATACAGACTGCACCTTCGCTCCGGAGGTAAAATACTTAAAAAGATGAAAATTTTCATTTCGTCTTTGTGGTGTTTTAAGACAGGTTTTAATAAATATTGTGAGCTTATTTTCTTCGTTTACCCCATAAATATGACGTACAACTAAAATTGCAAAATTGTTGAATGATTCGAATAGAATTTCATCGAAACGTATCAAAATAACATTGGCAAAGAACGAGTACTAGTACTCGTTTTTCACGTTTGCGTGCTAAGCGTGTATACATATGTGCAAAAGGAAAGTAGTTTGGTCGATGCGAACTGATATTTGCCTATTAAAGTTATTTTTGACAACGAAACAGCATACCCACGAAATTTGGCAAGCGTCTTCAAGATAATTGCTGTTTATTATTTATAACAAGGAATTATTCCGTCGGTCCCTATGGGGTGTTGCGAAGGTCCCGCTGGGCTCAGATATATGGAACAAATTTGAAAAATGTTTAACTTAAAAAAAATAATTAAAACATTCATTCATTGTTATAAAATTTAGAATGAACAATTTGGGTCCATAAACCTTCAACCGAACAAAATTTCAGCAACTTTCTCTGGATATTCCAGGTTCTACGCTCGTTTGAAAAAATCCGTACCACATCTCCCCTACCCATCACAACAAACCCGTAACCCCTCCTAAATTTTGGTCCGCACCAGCCCGGCCCATAAAGAAAGCAATGTCTATTTTGCCTCATGAGGCAAAAGCACTATTTTGCCATGACTCTTGTACATAAGACAAACTTTGCCAAATGGGTTTGGTATAAACGAAATTTCTTTAAAAATTATATTTTAAAAATACTGTTTCGACAGGTAAACTTCTATTGATTCAAAATTCGGTTTTGTAGTACTTGTACTGGTTGGACAGCAGTTTTGTGTGTTCCTCCCAATCAATTATACAGTACTGTAAATGCGAACCAATCTATATTGCACTTTCAATGAATCAATTTCCGAGAATCGAGCTTCCTAAGACCTCTGCGAGCACTAAAAATGAATACTACCACTCCAACACCACCGGAGAGCGTACAGACCACAGCGCAATGAGCACACAGCATACATTAGGCCTATGGCATAGGCCTAGGTCCTATGCATTGTTTGCTTACATCACGTCTGACACAAATTCCACCGGATGGCGAAGCTGCTGTCAACTTACCTTTATGAAAAATATTTCCCTCAACATTCTCGATAGTGCTTGAAAAAAAATGTGCGGATTGCAGCGGTACCCAAGGAAGAAGTACAATGGTTGGGCGGTTAACCGGCCCATGAAAACCTGCAGTTAACCGCCATTTTAGCAGCCTATGCCATATCTACTTTTAAACTGAGTCCATGAACCCTTTATTGGTCCATGAATGTTTTTTCGGGTCCATAAACCAAATCCAATCAAGATAATCCGCTAGTTTTTATTCGTCCATTTGTGCCATTATTCAGCTTAATCACAAAAACTGCAGTCTGACATGTATCTCCAGACCTAACTAGATCATTCCACAACTACCTCTATGAAGCAATAGGCGGCACTGTCCTCGGAGGTTTCAGCTAAAACATTGCACGCGCATGCTCATTCGGGAGCTATTGGAATCTGGCTGTGGCGTATATGAGTCTCTTGTTGTGAAATATTAATACGTAGGAAGGGTAAATAAAGTAAATCCAGCCATTTGAGAAGATAAAAGTATANTGAAGGCTCTGTTGCCTTTGGCTTCACTTACGTNACTTATCGTGGACTATAGCAGCACATCAAGCGAAAACCGATTGCTCTTTTCCACGATCTACAAAGGATGATTTTCAAACAAATTNAAAATAATTTTCGTTTTCTTGTTCACGATTCAAAACTCTACACTATTTCCAAAGTTTACACGACGCAATTTGATTTGTTTGCGTTGGAAACTAAATGAAGCCTGGCCAGATTGTTCCTTTTGACACACTCTTTTTTTGCTACAAAGCAGCAATTTACTTTAACATTTTTGTGGCCTGCAGACACTTGCGATCTTTCATTTACGACTATTAAATTTGAAATAACATTCACTTTTAGACCTAAGCAATACCTAAAGGTGGAAACGCATTGCTCTTGAAATATTTAGCTTCTGCCATAAGGAACGTGTGATGAATGACTCTATGCTATTTCCGATTAACCTACACGTTTTAAATGTTTAATAGATTGCAAGTAGTTTTGCCAAAATTAATCAAGAAGTGAAGCTTATGACAATTGTATAAAACCTAATGAAAAACTCTAACTCTGATGACGGGACGAATGGAATAATATATAATGCGGTCCAAATACCTGAAACAATGCGAGATATTGTGACTTCACTTTGGATTTGCAGCTGGGTTGTCAAACCTTCCATTTAAGAAATAGTTTGTGCCGCAAAGTCCCATGCAAGAGATTGTAACCAGCAAATTAAAATAGATGGAAATTTCACAGAAAAGCACACTACACATATGAGATGCATGTTGCAATAAAATATGTCATCACAGATAATTGAGAGGCGTCTGACATTATTGTAAATAACTTGGTATGTCATAATAGCGTGTTGCTATTAGAGTACGCAAAAAATATTTTGCTTTTCGGAATGTTTTGAATAGAGGAAGATGGGTAACTTCGTTTTTTTATCTGTCGATGAAGATAGCAGTCCGTTACAGTTTTTTAACATAATCTGGGGTTATTTTGTGATAAAGTGTTCTTCTAACAACAGCTGGCGTATTATAGAGATTACCTTTCAAACATTTTGCTCATGTGCATTTGCTTTTTCATTCTCAAAAGCCTCGATAATTTGCTTGCGTGCATGGAGGCACAAAGGCATTTTTCTTTTCTATTCATTCACTTTTAGTAATAAGTAACGAAAAATTAAGTCAACCTCAAAAAAGGAAGGGAGCGAATACACGAAACGTCCAATGATCTTACTTGGTCTTGCAAAAGGTCATCTCCAGGATGCAACTTTTCCTCACCCAGCCGAGGTCTGATGAGTTTTTCTGGTCTCCGTGGTGTTTCAAAGCATGTATGCATTTACAATACAGAGTGAGGACGCACATTTACAAAATCTAACCGTGTTCGAAAAATACCAGTTTCTATAGATGCGACCCGCATGGCGCATTTCAAATAAAACCCTCAGTTTGTCGCTCAGTCGACGCTGAGCTTATGGGGAATGTTTGAGGTCTGATGTTCCAAAGGTTTACGGATCGACTCTCACCTTCGCTATTCTCGTTAAGGTAGTAGTAGTTGCACGTTTCAATACATGGGATCACTTCTTCTTTCCAAACTTTAGGTTCAGGGGTTAGCGTTAGGTTACGGTTATGGTTAGAGTTAAGTTTAAGGTTTAGATTTACCTAAAACCTTTTATTTTCGAACACGGTTACATTTTGTAAATATGCCGTGGGGGGACCTTGATTTCCGAAAGGAGTCACCTTTCGAGTGTCACATTTTGCTACACATTTGCAGAAGAGTCACCTTGAGAAGATTTAAGTCTCACGCAAAAAGTTGCTGGTATGTGGTAAATACATAATTCACAAAAATCAAAAGTGCTGCACTGAAACGTGGTGTAAAGCGAGNGTAACCACAAATCAACAGGTCTCCAGTAAATGTGGTCTCAAATGAACGGCTCCGAAAGGAAAAATTCTNAAATGTTAACACTTTTCAAATGAACGTGGTCTCAAATAAATAGTTCCAAATGGATGATCTCAAAAGAATGGTNTCAAATTGATTTGTTTCAATTATCATCATGGAACTGCTCTTGAGTCACAGAAAACTGACATGATTTTTCTTCAATTTTTTTCAGGGTGATTCCGGTGGGCCTTTGGTCATGCTTGTCAACGAAAATACGTGGTACGTAGTGGGTATAACATCGTTCGGAAAAGATGGTTGTGCAATCTACCCAACTGTATATACCAGAACATCTGCCTTTCAATCTTGGATAAGTTGTAAGTCAAGAAAACCAAAAAAAATCTTTTTTTATTTACATATTTTTCTGAATTTAACTTAGTGTCCTCAAAAAGTGCAATGCATTGAATTGGGGAAACAAACTTTGTAAACTTATGCCAAACTGCTTCAAATGTCAATTTTGAAGTTCTGGTCTAAAAAACAGACCAGGTATGTAGGATCCGATATGAAATATGGAATTGATATGAAATAGAAGTGTTTGGGGCTTTTGTAATGCGTAAATTATATAGTAAGCTATGCTTCAGAATGGACAGTATATGTAGTTTCACAACAACCCCGATAATGTCTAGTAATGTAATGTTGCAAGTTTTTCAAAACACTTTTGGACCAAAGGTTCTAAAATAAGTATAATATAAAACCGCAGACAACCAGGAGTCTTCAGTGAAACAAAACAACGTCTTATCATAAACATAGGTTTCAAAAAATTACTTGAAAATCAAAGTGGCTGAAAATATTTTATACCGACGTGGAGTTTGAGCCCCGATTGTGATACTTCAACAAATTTCGTTGGTAGCAAAATAAACCGAAAATGCACATAGCAGCAATGGATATCAATGCAGTATGTCATGATGAGCTGTTAAACTTCCGAAATACGCTCTTCTACAATCGGTTCTAACAAACAACAAGTCGAAAGGATATCATGTAAGACAATTAGAAGACGACGGCATGACATGAGAAAAATCCTTGCTAATAGTAAAAAATTTTTTTTTGGGTGAACATTCGACAACACGGCAAGACATACATGCATGTCGTGAAGTAAAGTATACTCACAATCAAAGTTGATTGTGGTTTGATTAGTAAAAATGAACGTATCGATTCAGGCAAGACCATCTAAAATAGCCTATTGTGTGTTATTACTAATTTTATTTATATGTGCCTTCTTGTCAATTCTTTAGTATTTCGTTAATCAGCTTCAGTGAATGGCTAAGCTTTTTTTTAAGTCTGCTAAATGGAAATGGGAGTTTTGAAATATTGCCGATGGAATTTAAGAAAATCTGTGTCTGAATCCAAATGTTTTAATAAAATTCAAGAACAAATACTAAAAAAAAATTAAGGGGATCTCATCTAGCATAATCAATCATTTTCCCCTTTTATTTTACATTCCATACGCTTTTATGAACACAAGTCACGGCATATTTTTTATTATAAAAGCTTACTGTAACTTCGCGGTTATTACAAGACTCTAATGGGTTTTGTATGAGCCATGAATGAAATTCATGAACAAGAAAATACATGGAAAACGGCCAAAACTCCTAAATCAACTATTTCATATTTCAGTGTTTACATTACAACCTGTCACAACAATAACCCCAACGCATGATGGGAAGAAGTATTTTTGATTAGTGTTGCTATTTTTTAAGGTGGTGATGCTTTGCACGGAACTTGAACGTTTTACCGTCACGGCATTCTTTTCATTACAAACCTTTTGCAAATCCTTTGTAACTGCAAGTCTCTAGTGATGAGTCCTGAATAAAATTCAAGGACACGAAAATTAATACAAGCAAGCCAAAGCTAACAAATCAAATATTTTCATATTTCAGTGTTTACATCACAGTCGGTTACAACAATGAGACCAACACATGATGGTAAGTAAAAGGAGTTTTGATTAGTGTTCCAAATTGTTACTGGCGATGCTACTTTCTGTTGAACTTCAGTAGTTTAAACACACGTTATAAATTGATCATAAATCTCTGAGGATGTTTGTGTTATGAGGAATCGTGATCCATTTCCAAACAGAACTTTTAGTAGACATTTATATGTCAATAGGTTTGCTTTTTCAGTAAAACAAACGGATACCGATAATAGTGAATTGTGCTGTTTGCACTTTTTTCATCACAAGTAATAAGCCTTTACGCATGATTCATGACTGAGAGGTACTAAGAGGATCCACTTCATTCCGAATAATACAAGGAAGGAAATGAAAATTCCAAAATTAAAAATGAGCACCTTGTTTATTAATATTTTCATGCAAAATAATTCTTTTGGAGAAAAACAAATTCCATTTCAAAGTACCTTTTTGGAAATAATTCGTGACATCATGCAAAATAATTCTTTTGGAGCCTTACTTCATGTAGTATTTTAATATTAAGCAACATCTGAGGAAGGTGTGAACGAACTGATCCTTACCTAATATCTGCCTTCAAGGCCACTTCAACAAACAAAGCGACAGCACGTCAATAGTCTTCTTTTCAGTTTTAATGTTTTTTGTGCAATCATGCCGTTGGCACAACGGTAGGCTTATCCTGGAACAAATTGCTCGCAGCAACGTCTCCTCGTGGTTTCCTGTATAATGCTTCCGCAAACGCTGTTGCGCAAACGGCGTGGAATGCTTGTTCAGTCTGGAGTATTATTGCATTGTCGCACCTCTGGATGACTGTTTAATCTTTCCCGTCTTCGTGCATGGTCGAAGGTCAGATGACTGTTCGCTCGATAACCACTCTCTGCGGACGATGCTGCCTTTGTGGCAACCTCCACATCCATCTTTCAAAACCTCTGCTTCTCCTTCGTTAGTGCCTGTGCAAAATTGATTACTACTTCAGCCTGAGCAAAACCGCAGTCCTCTCTCAGGGACCTAGCTTTTCCCCGCAAATCAGCATAAACGGAGTTGTGCTGCAGTCAGTGCACAAGTTCTGCTATCCGGGGTCAACATTCAACAAAACAAACTCCTTCAAATCGGAACTTGAAATTCGTATAAGCAATGTTTGCTCAACTTCGTCCACACATTTGATCTAATGGCAAACTCTCCATCCGAGGTGAAATCCAAGTGCAGATGGCCTGTGTTGTCAGTGTGGTTGTCTGTTGTTGTGAAACGTGAACAACGTACTGACACCAAGAACGCCGTCTTGACGTTTCTTTTTTGCGTTGTCTTCGTTCTGTCATGGGGCTGTCCTGGAGGGACCGAGTGCACACTAACTCAGTACTGCA
>JGI24021J15306_10009822_pt1 | contig 11839 bp, 10 predicted proteins | sample Ectturendosymbi1_FD_15306 | JGI IMG/M metagenome (IMG submission 15306)
TGGTTTGGAAACATGGACATGACGTCAAATTGTGACGTCACAAACAGCGCACACCAAATACAAATGACCACCATATGACCCTGAACCAAAGCCCCCCATGAAAATTTTCTGCGTACGCCACTGCCCGGGTAGACGCATTGAAAGAATTATGTGGTCTACTGCCAACTAGAGCAGGAACATCATGCGTCCTGAAAATGCATCTGCTGCGCACAACACGGCTTTATGACACGTTGCATCTGCTGCGCACAACACGGCTTTATGACACGTTGCATCTGCTGCGCACAACACGGCTTTGTGACACGTTGTGCCTTGAATGATAACGTTGAAAGCGATAGGATGACGTACACGAAAATATATATATTACTATTATTTGTTGCATAGTACGAGTGACGTCAAAAACACAAACAAAAATATTAATAGTTGCGAAATTCCAGAAAGGTTCTTTTCCCACTAAACGTTTGTTATACAGTTTCGTCAAAAATGACAGTATGACAGTATCAAACTGCTTATGTAAGCTCCCGTTGAGTGCTGTTGGACAAAGCGTCATTTTGTTTATAAAGTTAATGTCGTTTTTCGCAGCTGTTGGTTTCGGATGACAAGGAATTTGTCGGCAGATAGTTAAAAGCGCTGGTTTTCGACTGCATGCGAGTCTAGAGGATTGCCCTTTTGTGCAACGTGTGCCCGGATTAATACGTATCCACCGTACATAACTCTGGTTTAGGCCAAACCGCATCTCGTGAGTAACTTCGCAGGTTCTTATCTTGCAGCTTGAAGAACTCGGCAAGAATTGTTCATTGCAGCGTCGAACAAATAAGGTCAAACTGCCTCTCCCTGCTTGAACCTCACTGCAGCCCAAACCACTGGTTTGGTAGATGCAGGCTTGATTCATTGTTGGTGCGGTTCTGTTTGTGTAAGCGTTCGCGTTACTGTTCTCGACCCACTTGCACTTTTATCAAGCACGTCAATTAATCGCCTTTTCAGACGTGCTTTTCGCGTGTTCTCCTGGAGCTTGAGCAGCTTTGCCCTTCAAGGCTGGTAAACTACGCGGTGTTTGAACGCCTGGTACGGTTGAGCTTAAACATATAAGGCGCAGGAAGCGTTCAGCCTGATCCAGTCGTCGCACATGTAGAGCCCCTTCCTCTTACTTATCAAGGAACAGTTGCGAAATTGTGAGCCTTCTTTTTCTTTTTGCTTCTTGGTGATAAGGAAGATGGCCTTGTGCAGAATTCCGATCGATTTGCACGTTCCAGGTGGTGTCGTTTGCATAGGCGGCTGTTTGAATTTGCAAAAACCCACGTGAAAAAACTGCCTCAAACCGCGATACGTCCACAAGGAAACTCTAGTGCCCGACATATGCTCCGCGAAGCTTGGCTGAATCACCTGAAAAATAGGCAACAAGGTGACAGTTTTTCTGGCAACATTTCAGTGTTTCGACATAACGGTTTTTCGAGTCTGGAGATCATGCGGGACAGGCTGTTGTGACCCGCTCCAGAAGCGATTTGAAAACGTTTCTTGAAAATTTAAGCACGCTTTCTTGCCGTAAGAGCACCGTAGTCGTTTTGTACCCACACAAATAACCCCAGAAAATTTCGGTGGAAATTAACAAAAGAAAGTCAAGTTTTTCGCGTTCTTTGAAGGTCTATGCTGGTCTTCAGATATTGTTGTTTCACCGCTTTATTCTGTAACAAATGATCAAACAACAGCTCTTCATGGTCGGTATGTTTATGATATTCATTTCGCATTTAAAATTGAAATCCTTCTATTTTCCGTTGACGGGCTTCCTGAAGGAAATTTACTTACACCTGCGAAGGTCTGTCCAAATACTGGAAACCTTACAGCTGTCGATACGTGCGAGTTTCATTAGAACATAAGCGCATTGTTGGGTCGTTTAACGATCCAGGTTTCTTACTTGGAGAATTTGTATACTCGTAGAATCTGATACCCCTTCAGTGAAAAATTTACACAGCGTTTGTCTGGCACGTTTGTTACGTAACACATTAATTCTAGGTTTAGTTGGCTTGAGTATCAAACTTTTTTGCTGCTTGATACCGTGTTTTCAGCGAGTTTAAACAACAGACTCCCGGAACCGCGATTCAACACAACCACGTCTTTCACACAACCAAACTTGTATATGCATGGTATCTAAGAATGACTATTTTGCGTGCTTTTTTTGATACTTCTTGTCTCAACAAAGAACCTTTCATCTGCAGTCGCCCAAAAAAGGTTCAATTTAACTTAAATTGTTTTGACAAGTAGTGTTCCATACGGACATCACTGGTCGACTGCATCTAGATCAGTGGTTCTTAACATTTTTTTTCTACCACACCTCCCTTAAGTAATTGTCCTTTTTCTCAAGCCCCATGACTTTAAGGTTAGCAAGTGGATGTCATTGTTGAAATATTCCTGATTCGATAAAAGAGCATTCGTCCAACTCAACCCAAAACAGCAAAATACGCAAACAGGCAACGGTACTGACCTCGTAGGTGGTCGGACAGACTGGTCGTTCATGTTGAACAGACTGGCTCCTCGTTTTTGGTGCACGGTCATAGCTCATCATACTTGGTCTTACGTAACGGGCCTCACGTTGCAGCAGCCCGGGCAACATGAAGCGACTGCGATACTTCTCCAGAATCTCGTCCAAGTCAGGATCTACCGTTTGAGCCTCTGGCGTTTTGTTTTGTCTGGCTGCACAACACGGGCCGTTGTCACTTTTTGAAATTGCCTGCACAAGAGGAAGATTCTTACTCAGCTTTTCAAATTTTGTAATTTGTTTCAGTTGAAACGAGGATTTCTTATGTGCGTAGCGAGAGTAATGAAAAACAGGGAACGTAATCTCCGACAGAGGTATTTAGGACATTTTTGTACGTTTGTTGCCAAACTATAATCTAATTGGCCCGTAACACACATAAATCCCGCGAACGTTGCAGGTTGCCCTATTGTTAACCCTGCTGTCATCTTTTCACTTCACTACGCACGTGTCAGGCACAAGAGTATAGGTAAAGACTAATCACTTTCTCCTCTTTACAGACGCTGGTTAAAATTAATGGTTGCGACGCAAAGCTTGCACCCGTGATGAACTTATTTGTTGCTTTCTCATTACGCTTTCCATCTTTGATCATGTTACCTTCGAGGTCTGGTCCTAAAACGAATTGAGAAGCGCGCAAATATTTTAATATCGTCATTGGGTTTCGGTGCAAAAGCAATCTGTTGTACGTACCGGGATGTAAGGTTTGCAATAGTTGCTGAAGAGAAATTGCGTAACAATTGCAGCCCTGCCGCTGCAGTAGGTCTGTACGCAACTCTGACACAGCAGTTGCGTTAAAATATTCTGTTGAAACCCGGCGCAATGCAGCAAGCACTGCTGGCACTTCCCAGAGTCGAGATCTCGTTGCGTCGCAGTATCAGCACCGAGGGCCAGAACGCAAATCAGCAGTACGGGAAAGTGCAGGAGCATGTTGTCTACAGGCTCGCGGAGTGATTCGTCTGGATCGGACTGGTGAATCTGGTCGTTCCATATCCTTGCAAGCATTTATGTTTGAATCCGCAGCATAACTTAAGCAAACGCTACCTGACTGAACGTTGCCCTGTTGTAGATTTGCAAGTTGTTCAAGAGACTGCAAATACCGCGCTTCTCCGAAGATGATATTTAGACTTATCATGACTTTTCAGAGTGTAAGTTGCTGCAGCGTTCATGAATACTAAGAACCCTGAAAATATACGGTCGTGCTTCAATTTGGGATAGAAATTTAACGGCGTCCATTTTCATTTTGTTTTGCTGCGAACATCCATGAAACAGCTTGCACTGATTTTTCGCGATAATAGTGACAATTTTTCTATCGCAACAAGGAAGCTTTGCACGATTTTTGTGTCGCCCAGCTATGCTTGTTGCCCCTAATAGCTTACGACGCAAGGCAAAATTGTTTAGCTGATTTTATAAACTGATATTCCACATTTTTCTCTATTGTGATGGTTGTCTTGCGCTCAATGCTCTATAAACTCATGCCAATAAAGCTTTGTCTAGAATAGACGAAGCTTGAAACATTTAACTTTTGAAAGTTTTGGCAGATAAAAGATCCCAGCTTCAAACCAGTGGTATGTTACAAAAGAGCAGACCTTTTTCCTCCGAAAGCATGCATTCCAATTACATTTTCGGAGCGTTACACTTTAAGCCTATTAGGATAAAGTTCATAAACAGTGCTTGTTTTTGTTCACATGACGTAGGGACTTAGTGAAGGCGAACAGCAAAACTGTGAGCAGTCGCGTTGCTTTAAGCACACGTGGGACTGCTGATTCCACGGGGCGGCTATGTGTACGTGCGGGCCAGTGTTGCCAGATTTGAAAATACTCCACAGCCGAATTTCATATAAAAAAGCCAAAAGTAGCCAAACTTAACAAAAGCTTGCAGCCAAAAATAGCCAATTTTGGAAAACATTAAAATCTACTGAAAAAGTACAGTTTGTCCGTTCCTTGGCTTGCAATAACTACTTTCAAAGTAAAACATTGAACAGTAAAAAGGTACTCTCTGGCGCAGTAAAGAACCATACGATATTTCCAAAACTGCTTACAAAGGTTGTGGCTAGTAGCTAGAGGTATATGTAATTACGCCTCAGCTAAATATTTTAACACATGTATCGATAGCATCCGTCATTTACAAATGGAAGACGATTACAATTACAGTATTTCACAGTTGAGTTCATTAAGTCGAACTTTACAGCATGTTCATTGACCAAACACAGGCCTAATTCTGATACAAAATTCCTCCAATTTTCCATCCAAGCTTTGCAAAAATAGCAAAAAATCTGCCATCCGCCAAGTGCAATTTTTTCCCGCAAACCAAATACAAAAATAGCCAAACTTGGCGGGAAAATAGCACATCTGGCAACACTGGATTGCGGACATGCATCTCTCCTTTCCTCACTGTTCTCACAGTTTCTGTGAACTAGAATGTGCTTGCTCATTGTAGGTCATTATCTCTGTAAGCATTTTTTGCGAACAACAGCCAGAGAGCACCGCAGTGGTCAGTTGCGTTACTTAATCAATTATCATTACGCGAGCTAGTTTGCGGTGTAACTTATCAAATACACACGCGTCTGCTGTTTGAGCTTGCGACTGTAGGTGAACTTCCAATCCCACTTGATATCACAATCATTAACGACAACACAGGCTAGAGTTGCTAGTTTTCTAACTACGTTCATCTGACGTTCTGAAGGCTCTCAGTCATTGCTTGTCTCAACGCACGTCTGATCACATGATGTTAAATTAGCTTGTCCAACTTTGCTGGTATTGGTCGGATTCTTAAAACTTTACGCCGCTGAGAGTACATCCACTTATCATCGACATTGAGAAGCAATTAATCACCCGCTTTTACAGCCGATGATGTGGAGCAGATTGCTGTGCTACAAAAAATGCGGCGAAACATCAGAAAAAAGTTTGCGGTTACGGCTGAAGCGACGAAAAGCTGTTGGCAGAAAAGCAGGAAAACGTCTTCAAACTGGAAATAGTTACGTGTACTGCCTGAAGCACGGCTTTTTCACTGTAATCTTCGAGAAATTTTACAGTCGCCTGACGACTGCTTCTCCCGACGCAACGACGCGCAACGCAAAAGCTCAACAAGTACGGCAAGCGCCAGAACGAAGCCGGTTGGGATATTGCTGAACAGGGCTGCCAGGTTGTCGCGATCAAAAAACAACACATCAACTGTTAAAAAACAGAAAGGATGAAAGAGGCCAAATACAAGACAAATACACAAAGACACGTTTAAACAACCATACAGGTTGCACAGCACTCCTAAAAGACAATATACACAGTGCACATACGGAACAACGATCACTCAATTATTAAACGTCGCGAAAATTTAGGTTTTGCTAAGAAGTAGCTTGAAACAGCAAAACTGAAAACATGAAACAGAAAAACTAAAATAATAAAACTCCAGTGCCGAGTTTCCAATAAACATTTATCATTCTGTGGCCAGAAACAATGTCTAGATATCTGCAAAATCATCTTTAAAATCTTCCAAACGGACATAAAAGTTTAATTGGTCAAAAGAGGCCAAAAAAGCCACATTTAATTTAGCCTTTTTTCAACAACAAAAAGCCAAAAGAGTCAAGAAGGGCCAAAACTTACAAATTTTGCCTCAAAAAAGCCAAACAGGCAATACCGTCACTGAAGTTTCCCTCGATCTTCTACGTATCCTATTAACAGTAGCGTGATATCCTTGACGAGGCCTACACAACATACGGCCCGCGAAAGCTTTTCTTGCGGCCTGCGAGAGCTTTCTCAATTGTAGAAAATGTTGCAAAAACTCGACCTCGAATAAGTAATTGTCGTTCTAGAATTTCTTCCGTGCGACAACGAAATCTCTACACCGAAATGAATAGACTTTTGCTGCCCGTGGCAAATTTATGTTGTTAATTTGGACCTTCGAGTTTTCTGAGTTGTGCAGGCCTGTCGTTTACAAAGGTCATCGTGCCCTCACACCAAGAATCTATCTAATAAATGCAAATCAATAAAATACACCTTATGAAACATGCGCGGCATTTGTCGAGGTGAAATAGTAGTGAACCTGTGTGGGTTTTTCCAAGCTGTTACGTTTTTGATTCCAACGAAGTTAAATTGGTGTTCTTGGAATGCCGCCTGATGCTCGGTTTGCAACGTGACTTCGTAAAGTAAACTACAACTACATACTTGTAATTGACATCATCTTTTGAACACATATTTTGGACAAATAAGCGAACAGAATTAGTTATCATTTGCAGCAAGTTTCTGCTAAATCTATGTTCCACAAAAGTAGAGCATTTGCATTGCTAGACTGAAAAACAACCGAAAGACATGGAAATATACCCAAGTATTAAGGTTGAACTTTTGCATGCGTCTGAAGCTGAAAAAACGTGGTTTTCTCTCAACAAAGTTTTACATTATTGGGCAACTCAACTTGGTAATTATTTATGCTACTGCTTAGACAAAATAATTGGCGATTCTAGTCTTTTTTAAGGAAAATGTTAGGAACACGGAATGGATCTGTAGGGACCCGATTTCTCTGATTCTAGGGACCTGATTTTCTCTGAGTTTAGGGCCCTGATGATAATTTTCTCTGATTCTAGGGGCCCGATTTGAAATTCTAAGGACCAGAATCGGGTCCCTGAAACGACTTAAAAAAAACCTGGGCGAGTCAGTAGTAACGCATTTTGTTTACATTTGAAAGATGCAGCACGCTGTGGGAGTGTTAGGAAGGAATGCACGCCACACTTACCTTTTTCCTTCAATTAGTACACCAAGTCAGGCGTTTTGTTCGCCTGAGGTTTGGTGATTCGATAGGTCATTGCAACAAGTGTAGCAGCTCTGCTATGGTGACTCAAACTTCGTGTCTGGTTCTGAAAACGCGTTGGGTTGCCGTGCAGTTTTACGAGGTCATGTTAAAGGTTTTTCATTTTGATCTGAATATTTTCTGATTTTAACAACGAAAGTAGTTTGAATAATAGTTTGCAAGTAAATTTAAAAGCATTTCTGAAAATTCTTTTAAAGGGCAAAAGAGTTTGACTTGTCACATATGGGTTGTCATGTTAGTGATTTTTAAGAAAACAGTAAAGCGCAAAAACTTGTTTGGTCTTTATCTATACAAGTGACGTTTTTATCCTAATAAGTAAAAAATGGACTTTATATCAATAAGTCCATATTATTGCTTATAAAGATAAAAAGCAAAAAACATTCTGCAAGGGCTTTATCTTAATAAGTGATATAAGTAAGGCTTTACACGAGATATATCAATGATTTAGTGCAGAAAGTTGATAAACTTTCTGAAGTCTTTAGCCATTTCATGTATAATTTTAAGACAGCTGGCAATAGTGCATTTAGTTTTTAACATTCTTGCTCAAAATATTCCTTAATCATCACCAAAATTTGGTTGCTATCTGCCTTTTGTGCTACGTGATTGGTATCAGCATTTTTGCAAAATGTTCATAAATCTATTTAAAAAAATCCGTGAAACCTATAGAATGAATTGGTGCAATATTTGACATTTAGAAATGCAGAAAAAAAATTAACCAGAGCAATGATCTCAGCACCAATCCAACGCACTTCTGTTTGTGTTCATATCATCAATCGTTAAGGGCGTTGAATAAGGAACGTTTATTATCAAGAATATTGGTTTATGGACGGGTTGGACAGTAGATATGACCACGTTTTGTCAGGGGCGAAAGATAAATATATGGTCCTGATTCGCTTCCATTCGTCCACAGGAGGTAGGCTTCAGTTTGCGGCGCCAGCGTGGAGTTGTTTTACAGTTTGCAAAGCTCGCTTNGGTCATCGAGGAGACAAACTTCCTGCGCTGTATTTGAGCTGACACGAACCAGGCAGCTCGATCCATCCCAGGCACCGACGGAAGAACGTGCCTATCCGTCCAAAGCACATGGTCTTCGTTTTCACCTCGCGTTGCGGCAGGATAAGCCACGCTAGGTGTCGTTGTTGAGCCACTTCGCAAATGCCCCGGATGTTGCCGAACGGAGCGGCGCTTTTGCACGTGCCAACGCTGAATTGCTGCGCAAGGAAATCGATAGAAAAGTACATTACGAATTTTTAGTTCAACCAAATGATTTTTAATGGAATAATCATTTACTGCTGCAGCGATATTGTACAGTACTTTGCTGTCTCAGATCAAGTAAGTACTCACCACAGTGCGGTAAGCAAGGAATCGATCAGCAAAATTTTAATAGGAAATCGATTTCACGTAAAATTTATGCATTCTCACTCCTGAAAATTGCAAGCAAAGCTTACGGGTAAAAAGTTGAAAGGCTAAAATAAGAGCAGAGAAAGCAAACTGTCTCAGAATCAGAAATTGGATAATTTTCGCGGAAAAGACAGATCTGAAACCCTATTCTAAAGCATTTGGCTTCAACTTATTTTCAGAAAAGTCAGAGAGCCTTGCGCTTTTCTTTTGATTCACTGCTTGTTTAACTCACCTGTTTGAATCCGTTTTGATACAGTGCCAACCGTCTGAACTCGCTTTTGCCGAACAGCTTTGCGCTCGTGTAGTGTTGTGCCTGCAGCAAACAAGCGTACGTGACGTGTGTATACTTCCGGTTCCGGCATCAGCATCGTGTATGTTAAATAGGTTCTTACTTTTATCTTAAGGATACAGATGCTGCGCAGAGCAACGATCCGTTGCTGACTTTATTCGTAGACTTTCGCCTAAAGTAATTTTACATGAAGGTTTCTCGGCAGAGATAAGCGCTGCCTTATGAGCGCATAATCATACGGGTGGCCTCAGCAAGAATTACCTCCGTGACGGTCTTTTGCGGTCGAGCAAGATCTTAAAATGCCCACTTCACTATTTTTGCATCGGTCACGATACGTGTGAGGGAACGAAATGCCCAACGTAGAATTTCTTTAAATATGAAGAATTATGAAGAACGATTCATGTATTTATTGTGAGTCAGAATTGCTTCTAGTTTATAGCTGCTGTAACAAACTTGGATACGCTGCCAGATCAGACAAATAAGGCTCTGCATAATATACCATCGTCCAATGCTTCAAGTTGTGACGCTTGTTTTCATGGTAATTTTTCTTAAATATTATAATTGTCACTCGTTATTTTCCTAAAAGCCTCATTTCATTTGGATTTATCAGATATTGGAAGATATTTTTGTGCTTGAAAAAGCATGTCCTTCATTCTGGCAATCGTCGTATCAGCAAGAGAATATGTATTTGACCGTCTTGTTCAGACATACACTGGGCAAGCAGCAGATGAAACACATAAAATCTCGCACAACCGCAACGCATTTTTTCGGCGTTATTTGCACGAAAAATTAATCTCGTTTCGTGTGCAGAAACGTCGGTCAAATCCGGCGTCGGATAATTTCTGATATCAACGTCAGAACTACCTGCTCAAATCTAAGCAACCACTGACATTCTTCATTAAGTTGTGACAAACATGGCTGTTGTTTTCGAAAACAATGTGGCAGCTGAGTGTTTCAAATGAATCTAAAACCTGCGAAACTAATTTTCAAGCCAAGTGTGTTTTCAGTCTTTCCAGATCTGGATTTCAAAAGGTTTTGCTTTTGCGTATAGTTGAGATGGAGAAAGGTATTCTTAAGGAAAAGAAACTCAGCAAAGCTGCACGGTGTTCAGATGATGCACGGTGCTCAGATGCTGCACGGTGCTCAGATGATGCACGGTGCTCAGATGATGCACGGTGCTCAGATGATGCACGGTGCTCAGATGATGCACGGTGCTCAGATGATGCACGGTGTTCAGATGATGCACGGTGCTCAGATGATGCACGGTGCTCAGATGATGCACGGTGCTCAGATGATGCACCGAAAATCCAACATAACTGCAGTTTGGTTCATAGACAAAAATGATTTATCAGTTGTAGAAGAAAAACCAGAAAACGATGGTGTGGTACGTGATTCTTTGGTTTTGCCGAACTAGCTTTGTATCCACGATATTCAATTTTCATTCTTCGTTACGTCCAGTCCTGAAGCAGCCTGGTAGCAAAATCTACATGAGCTGCGATTGCTTTAAAGCTCTCGTGCGTTTAGTCTGTGACACAGCACGCAAGCTTACCGAAATTAAACAATAACCACTTTCTTCGTGCGCATAAAACGGCATGCTTCGTTCATTACTACTAGTGTACAACCCTGACTCAATTACGAAACTATTTCTTTCTCCAGCTATGATGTGCAGTGCCCCCGTGCTTTTTTTCAAACAAAACTACGATTTGCATCATTCAACAACTTTTCCATGCTTGATACGTTTATGATCAGGTTTATCCATCATACCCTTGTCTTACAAAATATCCTACGGATTGTGCGTCTTTCGATGTTAATCGACACTAATCGATGTTCGTCACAGTTTCTTGATTGTTCTCTGATACCGAAGTCAATTTTCCGTATAATAACAGCCAGTTTCTTAGTTGTACATGCCGTCAGTTTCTGCAGCTTGTCAACGAAGATACACCCCCCTCAATTTATACGGCAAGCAAAAAGTGGCATTTTTGTAATCCCGTCAACACCTGCGAAAGTTGCGTTTCACGAATGATGCAACGGGCAACATTGATTTAATAAGGTGTGGAGCAATTCTGAGTGTTAAGGTCTTTCAAAGCATTCTGTGACGCTTATTTGAAAAATATCGATGAAAAACGAACTTTATTTTCTCGCAGCCTCCACGCGTGTGCGAGCGAGTGGTGCTTAAAGATCTCTATGATTTCTATTCCTAGTCTTTCGGCTTTTCCTGTGGAATTAAATCGCATAATGAACATCTGGTGAGGGTTAAAAGATGAATAAGCGTAATACCAACACGGCAGTAGAAACAAAATTTTGAAAGATACGCTCGTACTACTGGACCCACTGCTGTAGTCAGTCTTTGGGTTGATGGACGGTTGTAATGAGCGGTCAAAACGCCAAAAGCTGTAATTTTAAAAATTAAAAAGAATAGTTCAGCAACAAGCATCTTCATGACTTCGCAGGTAAAATCCAAGCCAGCACTGAGTGTCAAATCGTCGGTAAACCTCCATAACACATAGCACTTCAGTAAAATAGACCTGCAGCTGCACACTACAGATTACTGCTGTGAATCCAAACATCCACAGTCACTGACGGGGCTACAAAGTCAAAAAACAGAACTTGTTTGATTACCTCATACGTGGTAGGGCACGCAGATAACCAATGAGTTGACGATGTACTGTCCATGGCCAAAAAGGTTCCTACCACTGCTTTTTTACCACTGACGCACCAGAATAGGTATCCAAACAGTATGGCTCTGTATGTCGTCCTCATTTTTGAGAATTTTGAAAATTGATTTTCTTTTCTTCGCCGACTCTGCCTGTCGCTATTGGAATGCCTTC
>JGI24021J15306_10009824_pt1 | contig 11838 bp, 9 predicted proteins | sample Ectturendosymbi1_FD_15306 | JGI IMG/M metagenome (IMG submission 15306)
CAATAAGCTCGAACATTTTGCGCCGTGTAGCACATGCTTATGCAAATATATTTAAAAAAGCACAAGATGTAATGCTATGTCTTACGCTGTTCTATGTTTCCGTTGCTTGCCCCGAAGAATGCACGTAAATTGTGTTATCTCGCCAAAGTCACGACACAGGTCAAAACAAAAACGAAGACACCAAAACAGAATAACCTAGATTTTGGATTTACATGAAAAAATAGTTTGTTGGAATCATCTAGTCTTATGGAAGACATCTACAGAAGAACCCATAACAATGTTAGTAGAAGGAAAACCATTGGTGATAGTTTGACAATTCGGAGACAATTGTTAAGGTAGAATGTCACACGCTTACCGGCAAAACGTTTTTTTGTGAGATGAACTATTTAATATGTCCATTGGTACAGCGCTGAAATTAAGATGAAGAAACATTTAGCAGCTCAAAAATCCGAAAAAAAACGCAGGCACGAGGGACGTAACAAACGGTAAATAACCAGAGAAACTACTAACCAGAGTTTGTCATGTTCAACTGAAGATAATGAACGTTTCTCGTGGCTGTTGTTGCAAACTCTCGGTTTGCGTTGCGTTGAATGTGAGGTTCACCACGAACGGGATGTGCGGGATGAACGGCACCTATGTGGAAGTGGCACGAACAAGCAATTATAAAGTGACCTTGTAGGGTGATTTCTACCGTTGCTTGATGCCACAGTGTGAAGATTTGCGCACTGGTCACGCGGGCATTCCGATTGCAACAGTATGTGTCCCGACTGCTAGAATCCCTTTTATACTGTTGCAGCGCGGTCAGCAAAATTTTTTAGCAATTTTTTTCCAGTTCCTATAAAATTCACAAATGTTTGGTATATTTCGTGATGTTTCTCTGGTCATATAACACTGCATTGGCCATCTACTTGTTACAATTATGACTCCGGACCTAGAAAGACAATTTTGAAACAGCTTGAGGAGAATGTTTCTCCACTTAGTTTCCCGTAACCATGATCTCAGACAACCCTACATTAGCTCTTAATTTTGTCTAAATTCATCCAATTTTGAGAAATTATCATACGTTTTTAGCTTTATTGTTTTCAATTTTCAGCTGGATGGGTGATTGCCGTCAGTGTGGTGGGAGGAACTTTGGTCATTATCGGGGCATCAGTGGGAATTTGGTTGTACGTGAGAAAACGAGCGGACGTGTACAACACCATAAGATAACGGACAACGAATTGCCTGATTTCCTGTTGCAGAACTATATCCATTGTGCAGTCCGTCTCAAGCCTCTTATAGCAAACATTTGAAAGCGTACATGTACATGAATTTCACAAAACACGCCTATTTTCTCGTGTAATGTGCCTTATGCAGTTGGAACAATTCTGAAGTACTTTTGTAAGGATTTCAAACTTCCATGTTTGTGCTGATATTAGTTTAGTTTTTTCCTAGACAGAGTTTGCTTACTAGTAGTATTTGATGAACTGTGGCAGTGAGATGACAAAGCATTTTGCAACTTTCATCGAACGCTGATTTGACTTTCATTTAGAAAAGAAACTCATACTTTTTTCTGTTTATCGTGCCTTAACACTATGCTTCCTATATAAAAATGTAATCAAAGACGATGGAGCAGTTATATTAACTTTTGCCACTATTTCAAATGTCGATTAAATTCCCAATCAAGCAAAGCTTCCGAAAAGATGTCAATTTAACAAATGAGGAAATTTTCTATCATTTCTTGGTCAACTGCATCTTAAAAAAGTTTTTGTTTTGCGATGTTGTCCCTTGTCTAGCAACATGAGTTGATAGTCCAACAGAATTGAAACGTCTCCGAATAGATAAAAAGTTTGTAATGATTCAATGCACCACGCAAAGTGCTCTTTCTGAAACAAAGGACAGTAAAATGTTAATTCTATAGTACAGATTCTTTTCTTCTCACTTTTGTAACTATTCCTAACTCACCTTTGCTCTTTTGTACGCCTAAAGCATCCATGATTATCTCATGCGAAGCTCCAACGATTCTTTAAGTGATACATAAAATTCAAGATATAAAATTAAAGCTCGTGGAATTGAAACCCCCTTGAAACTCGCAAGAGCACTTTGAATCTTTCAAATTTTTTATAAGTGAGTTGACTAGCTGAAGAGCTTCGTTAAATTTTTCTTCCTCATGTATAAAGTTTCCACGGGTATGAAAAGTTCGAAGATATAACACTGTTTGAATGTTGTGTGGCTGTTTTTCCAACGAGAGTCTACAGCAAAACAATCTCATTCCATATTTTTGCTATTTTCTTTTATCGAAATGTGTTTGTATTTTCCATATGCGATTAGTAGCTTCAAAATGTAGTGATTTATGCAAAAGGGTAATATTTACAAAATTTGATAACACCGTGTTATTTAAATGAATTGGCGGCACTATGAGTTTTATACAAAACACTTTGAAATCACTTTTATTTCTAAGTCAATGATTACCTGGGAAATTTGTTCGATTTATATTTAGGAGGAGCTTAAAATTAAATTGATATCAGAAAGACGTCTTGTGGAAACGATTTTGTTCACTCTGAAGGAAAAAGCCTGAATACTAAGTTTGCAACGAAGCAAACCAATTACATTTAAAAAAATGTGTGACGTTTTTCCTTTTTGGGAGAAAAATACAAGGATAAAAAATTAAACTACATCATTCTCCATGAAAGCGGATTCGTTGTTGAAAACATGGACTGCATCAAACAAAAGCCATTGTTGTGATCCTAAATGTTTCATTAGTAGGCCTACGACATTGCAGAATGCAACTATGCTTTTCTACTTGTTTCTTTTTAATCTTCCATTTAAAGCTTTGTTATATTGCCATCAAGACATACTTTATATTTGAAGACTTTTCTGGAAGTTTTTTGTCTGTGCATATTTTTCTCTCCTTTTTCAGTAAACATTGCCTAAGATTTTGTGCAATGAAAGGAGTTTACTTAAGATGGGTTTGTCACTGTTGTTGTCCCTAATTCCTTTTTTACAATTGTATTCCTAATTATGTCTTTGTGGAACGTTTTGCAAAACGTTGGTAGTTTTCCTAGGATATTTGAAGATATTTTCTCTTTTTTATGCCCTATATTTGAATATAGATATGCATGCTTTGTACTAAAGAAATAAAAAACGTCATAGATACGTAGCCCCCTTTCTATCAGGTTTTCAGCATTTTATGTTCAACCATATTCTTGAAAAACTATTAATAGCAACTTTGCTTGTCTGAGTCAAATAGTTTTGACAGGATTAATTTCAGAATTTTAGGTTTCACAAGCGGGAATTTCACAGATTTGTGATGTAGTTGTTGAGGGGACCGAATGTAGGCACTTCGGTGGTTGTGAGGAACACATTTTAATTTATGATTCCGAAGAGATCCCTGCTAGTTGAGGGTCAACCTAGTCATTGCAAAAGCACAGACCGATTTTCCAAATAACTGAACACGACGAGCTGAGATTACCAAGCCGAAGCATTACTAAAATAAAATAGCTACACACCATATTTTCCGTTAATAACATTCCAGAAGCAGTATAGGTTTGATTGCCTTCGGTGAATTTGTTCATATACAAGGGCAGATGTCAGAATTCCATGGCCCTAAACGAACTCTCAGAAATGGGCCCTAAATCGTCGCCACTGCAAAAAGTACATCTGGGACTAAGTAAGGTTGAGGAACCCCCACTTGCACATAAATCTCGCTTTACTAAACATTTCACTTGCTTCCGAACCTAAATGTTGCCCTCGAGTGATACATGAGTTTTTGCAAAAACTAGTGCGAGAATTTCAAATGGGCTGCGAGGCGATTGCCTCGTTAGCCTCCCCTGATATCCGCCTTTAATATGAAATGCAACATCTACTCCCATACACTTGAATGTAAAGTCAGAACAAATACACAAACCGTCAAACAGAGCGTTAAGTTTTCACGTGAGCTACCGAAAACACTAAAAATTGCCGTGATTCATGTTAGCAGGCTGTCGCGTCAACTTCTGGACTGATCGCAAACAAGTACATCCAGAAAAAAATTTAATAAGCGTTTCAGTTAAAGCAGGTTCCAATGTTCTTGTTCACACAGGTGTAAGAGCAGGCAAATTTTTGGAGGCGCGAAGGAGTTTTGCCCAAATTTTCCCAATCTTGCCCTAAAAATAATTTTTGGGCCACTTTTTGTGCGAATACACCAATACTTTTTCATGACGACCGTTTGTGGAATGACCTCTAAAAGAAAAAAGGTTTTCATGTGATTCTGACCAGGTAGGGAGCCATTTTTTTAATATCAAAGTACGCTTACCGCCATTTTTGCCAGCATTTTCAGGGAGTTTGCCCACATTATCAGCGATATTGCGAAGACTTTCACAGATTTTGCCCGGATTTTCACCAACTCCAACTTTTGACTGTGAGCTTGGATCCCTGCTTCCTAAACCATTGCTTGTAATATCACTTTCGTTAGATTTTTTCTATGAAACTGTAACATGTCATGTTGTCAGTGGCGAACCCAGTGTTTTTCAAGGTATTTTAGAGATCGTTTCAGCTTACCCTCGTCACTCAAAACATAGAATCTAGCTGCACCTCGTTTTACCAACATCTCGGTTTTATATAAAACATTTGCCTATCGTGAATCGTTTGTGTTCATCAAAAAAACACTAAGGGCGCGCTATGTGAAGTTCTTTCATGGGAAACAAAACGTTTATTTTGCGGATGTTGAATTGTGATGAAACATGTTTAACAGTGGAAGCCCTGAAAAGTTTCTCTACCTGCAAGGACTAGTGCGGTCATTTATGACCGTTCATTTGTAAAAACGCTTACGAACGTTTTGTTTCAATTTACTTCGAATGTTGCCTTAAACCAAGCCAGTCAATCATATTTGCGTGTTTTTGTAAGGTGAAAAAACAGCCAGATTAAAAGTAGCCTACACAGAAAATGAAAATTATTATCAAAACATTTTATAAGAACTCAGCACAATTTTTGCATGTCGCAATACTTCCTTTACCGAAAGCGTGTTTTCCACAACAGACCTTCCCGCAGTTTTGGCAGAAGCTAGATTAATTTTTACATGACACAAACTGGTGATTTTTTTTCTCCCGGCTTAGGTGGGATTCAACACTGATCGCAGTCAATGCAGTGCTGGATGTCTAGAGCCACTAATGTGGGTAGGACAATACACAGCCCACTACATCTTTTGGCTTGCAAAGCTCTTTCATAATTTCAAGTAGAAACTGTCTTCTTGACGGTTTCAATTTCGTTGTTAGACAGTAAATGATGTAAGCATTTATGAACTACAGTCGAGTATGCTGAAAAACACAGCATTTGCCAACCGGCTAGGTGCACTTTTATTAATACGGTATCTAGACATCTGGTCCAGTGTATCCACGCACGCCAACCAGATTAGTTTCGCACTTCATCATTTCTGGAAGATTTTTTGTGGTATTTATAATTTTTACTTTTTTGTGCATTGAGATCAAGATGCACACAACATTTCTTCGTTAACCTTGCAGGCTGTGCGAATAAAAATTTCAGAGCATGCAATGGCTTGTTTTTCATTACCAGCTCTACGTCTTGTTCCTGTCGTTGTTGTTTTCATGCAGAGCCCACAATTATTGTTTTTTTTCTGCTTGAGATCTTCTGCTAGCTTTCGAACATGGTGAAGTAGCTGCCATTTATGACAATATAACCCTTATAGTGATAAGGCTACTAAAAGAGATCATACGACAACCAACAATCAGCAACTATTTGACAAACAAACCTATACGACTAGTAAATATCAGTCTAGCTTCTGGTTCCCAGAAGAAAATTAATCAATTGTTACTCCATTGTTGCGTAACTGCATTCACAGTTACCAAAGAAACTCTACTAAAGTTTCTAACCACCTTTTTGAAGAAACATAATCTCCTGATCACGCGCATATCATTTTTGACCGCTGAGGGTTTCTAAGCAGATGTGTGAAATACTTTGTTTCCAAAGGCTCTAGTAAAAAAATTCCAATAGCTGCAAAAATTTTATCATATGTTAGAAAATGTCAAGGAGCATGACGAAGCAAATTGCAACTTTGACGAAAATACGAAACGCTAAAGTTTAAAAGCGGTCGTCAAAAATGACTGCACCGGGCTTCTAGTGTTATGAGTCAAGTAGACAGTCAAAAACGAAAAAACTAAATCAATCAGCAATTTTTCTACAGTACAGTGTTGTAATTTTTCTTCTTTTGATTTGCAACATCTTCCAAACCTACAAACTAGACAGGGCAGGTAATGATGCGCGAAATTTAATTGCCTCCTTAACTCATGTCTTGTTTACTGACAATGCTAAGGTGTGGGATATGATCCGTTTTTCTCTCGTTTCAACTACTTTGATGGTTGAGATGTTTGGTACCCTTGCTTTTTTGTGCACAGAGCGTTCTTGTCCGGTCAGAGCGTACTTGTCCGTTGGGGCCCAAAGAAAGAAAGAGACATGAGAGACAGCAAATGAGCAAACATTCAAGTAGCATGAACTACTGTCAAGCAGCACCTCATGAACTGCTCTATTTGATTTAAATTTTGTAGATATTTCAATTAACAAGATCAATACAACCCATCAATCATGACAATACATCGCAACAATACAACTACAAATCAGTAAAAATATATTCTATTTTTAAGATAACAACAATAACAGATTGTACACCTCTTACTTTATTACCCCCATTTGGTTAAATATTCTTACGTGGTGCTGCATTTCATAACGAGAGTACGGCTATGTCAATGTGTGAGCCATGTTTGAGTCCGGTTCAAGTATACGATCAATGTTGAGCTTTCTAAGTAAGAACCAACAGAGCCACACCTCAGGCACGGAAAAGTTGGTAGAAAGTCAACACCTTTCCCAGACGGAATCCGTCAGAAAAAATTATATACGTCTATGCCAGTGTGGTCCAACTACTTTTGACCTACGGGCCATTTTACAAAAACGTGACAACTCTCCGGCTAATTCTCATAAAATGGTTCATAAAAAACAGATTGACAGGATTTTATATAGAAAAAGGAAAATAGGTGAATGAAGCCAGCGTGTTATTGAAATTATTACAAAATAGCAACAAAATTTATTACAAATCTCTATCAGTGCAATGCCTGCGGTTGAGGCTTCTCCGACACTATCGTTCCTGTACCACAGCGGTTCCCAAACTGGGGTTAAATTACCCCTCGTGGGTAAGATGAGATTCGTCTTTGGGTAATGCTGAACCAAAACCACAATGTTGTTCTATATTATGAGCGGTCACTGCGTATTACTGGGGTAATTAAGACATAATCGCTACCTTCATTTGAGTAACGGCCTGAACANGTTTGGGAAGCACTGCTGTACCAATATGTTAGTGGTAGCACGTCGGNGGCTATTGACCAGTGCTTCGTCTGCCATTAGGTTGTGTTTTTGGATTTGATTTGCTNCACAGTAGAAAATGTAGCCTGCTCTCACACATGTATGTACTTCTAAACGCCGAGTGCATTTTNATTACGAAGTCTTTCAGTTTGGGAAACCTATCTATGCTGACTAATTTCTAGAACAGCCATGCCAAACTCACGGCCCGGGGGCCGTTTAGGTTTTCACTGTAGTATAAGTAGCCTACATACTGACAACCTGTCCTTCATTGGCACTAAACTTGCCTATAAAACCACACTTACGGAGTGGTCAAAAGTGTCAAACAGTCGTTACCATATCAGTTAAAATTCGAACGCTTTCAGTACATTAGCTTTGAACTAAAATTACTGTGCTGATATCAAAGTCAGTCTTTGAATGTGCGGCCCTCATTATTATGTNATTCAGTGTGTGGTGCTGGTTAAGAAAGTGACGTAATTTTTGGCTCAGTAAGCCATTTCGCTTCGACATAGCTGTTNTANAAGCTCTGNAACGTCTAGACCAGGGGTATCGAAGTCTTTTGACAGAGAGCCACATAAGCTATAAAACAACAGTTCGAGGGCCGGACATCATACGTAGNAAGATTGTTTTGGGNTATGTTACATTCTGCCAAATCAATAAAATTTTCAATTAGACCTATATTATNATTTCATTATTGGTGAAATTTCTTTGTGAGCAGGATGAAATGTCTTTGCAGGNCGGATTTGGCCGATGGGCCGTAGTTTGGAAACCCTGGTCTAGTGTCACGCCGGTAATATTGTACGTTATTATTATTATTGAAAGATTTTATGCGTGATCTAATTAAAATTCCCTACTGTAACATCCACACAACAAGCAAAAGTGAGAATGCTCGCGGGCCATAAAAATTCTGTCCACGGGCCACATGTGGCCCGCGGGCCTGTATTTGGACCACGCTGGTCTATGTTTTCAGAAGGGCTTACAAATCGCTTCGAACATAAGGCACTGCCTGGTTAACCATCCACACTTGCAACCTCAGGTGCGGTGTGCAACCTCAAGTCACGGCAGGCTTAACTCTCTCCTCCCTTTCACGACATCGTATACACCTTTGCATTTTAGAAATTCTGTTAACCAGCCTATTAAAATTTCCGACCACGCGCCTGCTTGGGTGAGATTAAACAAGTGCTCTGGACCATTGTTATTTTGTAAGAAAAGAATGGCTGAAACGGCAAAACAAAGAAGAGGTGTTGAATGCAGAATAGGGAAGTGAAGATGGGCTTGGAGTCGGATTTGTACAAATACGTTTAAACAAGCCATTTTATTATGGCTTGAACAAACTAATTACAAATTTAAGAACATTGCATGAAAACACAACCTGTTTATGATGAAATACGCAAGGTGCTGTAATAGAAGTAAAAAAAAATTGTTTATTCCAACTAAATGAACTGTTGCTACCATTCATGCAACGGAATAATTTATGCAAAAAAAGGTTTGTATAAAAACACGCAGCGAAAATTTGCAAGAAGCACTAAACTCAATAATAGAATTTAGGTGTTTCATCTATCGATACTGCGAGAGTCAAGTGGCAGTTTTTATACAAAAAAATCTCAAAACTTTTATGTGCAATAAACACTGCAGCATAGCACTAACTAAACTGTCTTTCGAAAGTGTTTTCTGATATCATCAGCTTAACTAAAGGATTAGTTAACGTTGTTAGAAGCAATGTTTAATTGGTTTGATAAGGGATATCAAAACGTTTTTTGAAATTTAAAGAGGAAAATAGTTATGATCATTTTGAATAGCGAATTTCTGTAAATTTCCTGATCATTATTGATAAACTAAAACTTCATTTATATTGCAAGTACCGATTCTCGACATGAAAAGACGTCAAGTGTAGCGCCTTCATCAACGCGTAGGATAGCCTGAATCAGATTCACAGCTCGTGCTTGTGTGTTACAGAGAGAGAGACACCTCAACAGTATTTAGCCATCTGCTCCGGTGTATTCAGCCTCGCCAACCAGATTAGTTTCGCACTTTATCATTTCTGGAAGAATTTTTGTGGTATCTGGAATTTTTACTTTTTTGTGCATTGAGATCAAGATGCAGACAATATTTTTTCCTTAACCTTGCAGGCTGTGCGAATAAAAATTTCAGAGCATGCAATGGCTTGTCTTTGATTGCCAGCTCTGGGTCTGGTTCCTGTTGTTGTTGTTTTCATGCTGATCCCACAATTATTGTCTTTTTCTGCTTGAGAACTTCTGCTGGCTTTAGAACATGATGACGTAGCACCCGTTTATGACAATATAACCCTTATAGTGATAAGGCTACTAAAAGAGATAATACAACCAACAATTAGCAACTATTTGACACAGTTAACAAACAAACCTAAACGACAAGTAAATATCAGTCTAGCTTCTTGTTCTCGGAAGAAATTTAATCAGTTGTTGCGTAACTGCATTCACAGTTGCGAAAGAAACTCTACTAAAGTTTCTAACCACCTTTTTGAAGAAGCATAATCTCCTGAGCACGCGCCTATCATTTTTGACCGCTGAGGGTTTCTGAGTAGATGTGTGAAATACTCTGTTTCCAAAGGTTCTAGTAAATTTTATCATAAGTTAGAAAAAGTCAAGGAGTATGACTAGGCAAATTGCAACTTTAACGAAAATGCGAAACGCTAAAGTTTAAGGAAGCAATTAAATTTCGCGCAGTGCTTGCAGTGCAACGGAGAAAGCAACAAGAGAGATTCCCTTTTCGAACAGGATCACTCTATTGTTGCTTGTGCGAGTTCAGCCGCATTTTTGAAGCACATACTGACTGCGTGTAATAAGTGTGTTACTCAGTGGATCGTCACACTTGTAGTCCTTTGTGTGACCTAGAGCAGATAAATCTAGCAAATGAATAGGAAAATGAATGAAACAAAACACAAGTTGCACCAGGTAAAACGTTGTAAGCTGTGTGTTTCCCACGGAATTGTCTTTACTGTGTTGCGGCCAGCGGCCCAACCATATGGACAAGTACGTGCGGACTGGAACCAGTGCTTTGTAATAGACTGCTCATTGAGCCAACCGGCTGGACACAAACCGTTCACATGTTCACAGCGTTTTACGTAACACGCGATTCAATGTTCACACCGTTCATTGAATGCGTTTTTCTGCTCGCCTCTGTGTGCATGTATTTACGACGTCGCAGAACCTTTTTTTCGCCTCTTTTCGTCGGTAGAGCAGTGAGCGAGTCGTCGTCTGCCTGATCCATTAACTGTTTTCTGCGATATGTTTGCTGCTACATCGCCGTAAAAGACAAGTCGATGTTTGTGTTAATGGTCGATAGATGTTGCCGTTTTGCGTCGTTAAAACCAGCGCAGAACTCGAGGCAATAAATTGTACAGTGTCACCTCTCAACTCCCCTGCCTGTTTTGTGTCTCTAACAGCCGCGAGCCTGAGTAACGCCTTCATCATTGCATAGGTCAGCGGGAATCAGATTCACAGCTCGTGCTTGTGTGTTACAGAGCGAGAGACACCTCAACAACTGTAACTGGAAGTCATATACCTTAAGTTCAAGCAATGCAGTAAATCAACGGAATCACGTTGTGATAACCGGATCAGAGACCTTGGTACAGCATATTAAATCGTTTATATCAAAATGCGCTCGGAAAGTAGGTAGAGTGGTATACGTACTCTGAAGAACGAATTTAGCATTTAAAAGTGGAAGCAAATATTGTGCAAGGCACTAGCATATTCGACAACTTCACGGGTGTCAAAACGTCAAAACGTGCGAACAACAAAACAAATCTGAATGGTAACTAATAAAAGAGAACCACGAACTGGGTTGTGCTTTGGTTATCATTTTTTGAGTTAATTTTGTTAAAGGTCTTATATTTTTATAAGTATCCAGAAAGTCAAAATTGAGTTGTTTTACAAAAATAACAGTATAAGCTGCACAGATACGAGATTTGTTAATGATACGAGGGAAAACCTAATAATGCTCTGATGAGGTATTTTTTTCGCTGTCATTCGTGTTATTCGGTTTGTTCCAAAATCGTTGGTGCGATGTCAAACCCACTGAAAGTTTGTTTGCAATTTTGCCAAAATACTTTTCCGGTTCGTCGTATGAGCAGTATTTTCAGCTCACTGTTAAGCTGCACGAGATCTTGGGCTAGGTGTTGAGCAGACGTTCGATTGTGTCGTCATCCAGAACTGTCACGTCATGCAGTCCCTGGCAAGATTGATTGGTTTGTCACTGAAGTGCGACATGGACAGCGGTTTGTTTCTCTTCGCCACACACACAGACATGAGAAAGGCCGTAAGTAAGCGATTTGTGTCAACAGGAAAACTGGGACGGAGGCGGTTGAGCTGGACCCATGTCGTTCTTGGTGCTTCCATTTCTGGAGAGTGGGTGCCGAATGCAGAAGTCGAGGGCAATAGTGCAGAGTCTCGTTGTGCTTTCGAACCACTGTGCTTTCCCTTGGTAATTCACCCAGATGCTTTTGATAGCAAATCACAAAAGGTATGCATCTTAGCT
>JGI24021J15306_10009827_pt1 | contig 11837 bp, 5 predicted proteins | sample Ectturendosymbi1_FD_15306 | JGI IMG/M metagenome (IMG submission 15306)
CATATGAAATGCAGTTGTGTTTGCACAATAAAAAATCACAATGACTATAAAATAACGTACGATATCACTGTGTTGAACCAAGACTCATTTGTTAAATTAATGCATATGGCAGCATCAGTGAGAGAGACCCATGCCGTACACAAATCACCCCACTGCACAACTCATTGAATACCAAAACAAAAACTCCCTTAGCTCCCTCAATCAGATATCTAATTTACAAACACATCACATTCTTACGTCACAAAGTTTTTCGTGCGTTGCCAAACTTAACATTGTTCTTTCTTGTGGTGGTCATAATCACACTTAAAACAGTTTTGAAAGAAAAAGTAGCCTGTCATTTTTGCCTGGTGATCCTATTATTTTGGCTACGACAAAATGTATTTCCATAAGAAATCTAAAATAGAGAAGTAAATATGAATTTTTTGTTAGAAGCTCTCACGACCCTAGAAACAAGGCAAAACGACCCCCAGTTTGAAAACCACTGTTCTAAATGCTGCCAACATTTTCAATGTCCATGCATTTCTTCATGGAATTTGTAAATAAGGCCACAGGCTTGAGGTTGTAAATTCCTAAGAAGAAAGTGAAAATAAACGTTTGCAGTATTTGGTCGCTTGCACAAATTTCGGATGATTTTTATTATCTTGATATTTGGCAATGTGCCAAATATTTTATTGCTGCATTATTCAAGGAGTTAGCTTTAATTACCATCAGAGAAATGTGAGGTCTCGAGTCTCGGTCTCAAACTTCAGGTCTCGGTCTCGGCTTTTATGACAAAGTCTCGGTCCCGGTCTCATTTCGAAAATTGAGCCAGGTCATGGTCTCGGTCTCGGAGGTTACGGTCTCGACTACATCACTGACGTGAACGTCCTGCCCAATGTTACTTCGAGGCATAGGCCATAGGTGAGCGGACTGTCTAATTTTGCGATACAGATCCAGTCCTGAATTTTAAAATCTCAGTCCAAGTCCAACCATAGTCCAAAAAGGATAAGAAATTCAAAATCCAAGTCCAAATAAAGTCCAAAAAATTAATAAAATACAGCTTTTTAATGACAAACATTACGCAGTTCTTTTCCATTAACTCAGTCCAAATCCGGTCCTGATCTCAACTTTAAGAAACATTTTATAGTCCGGGTTCCATTCCAAAATCAACAAAAGTCGTCATAGGCCGGATCCAGACCAATCAAAGTCCAGACCTATGCTCATCTCTGGTATAGGCCTCGGAGAAAATACTCAGGGTTTTGTTGTTGTACATGATTTTCAGCTCACGTTTAGTTTCCCATTTGTTGAGGTGGAATACTGCCGACACTGTTTTCGTAATGCTGTAAGTTCCAGCCAGCAGAGGTGTACAGGATCCGGGTTTCAGGACTCGAGTCCAGCAGGATTCAGCACATTTTGAACAAACCGCATCGGGTCCTGACTACGGTTTTATTCAACTTCCCGAAAGGATTTTCAAATTGCGTTGTTTTGGGAGTTGACGCCAACACAATCATAAAAAGAATTGTGCAAAGATTCAAAGGATGTAATGTAGTTCACACATGGGCGCAATTTTGTTGTAAAATGTGGGAGGGCAGCTTCTTCGGAAACCAATATAGTCATCGGGTCGACGCAAAAGTGATGTTTTATGTATACAGATTCCCAATCATATTTCTAGAGGTGTTTTGAGAGCAAGACTAATCCTTGCAAATGATTTACATATTAAGAGCAACACTAATACTTGCAAATGATTTACATATTAATATACTTTAATTTGTTGCTGGACATGGTGCTGTACCGTAGTTCAGTCTGCTTCCAATATCGCATTTGGATACAAACAAGCTCAGCAATTTAGAAGAATACATCAATTGGGTTTTATCAGAGATGTCAGCTGGAGTGCACAAAATACTGAATCGCATTGGTCGCGCGTGCATATCACTCTTACAGTAAAACACTTCCGTTGTCATGCATTTCATAAGTGTGGAATGCAGCACTTTTTGATGTCTTGTTCAAGTCGCTTAACGTTACAAAGACGATAAATATTTTCTTGCACATTTCCGTTTTTTGAAAAGCTACATATCTTTTGCTGCTGGTCATCATGCATGCAGTCCCACCCCTACCAAAATCTCCATTGATATCCTTTTACCAGCAGCAAAAACATTTGGCCTAAACTTAGCGTAACCTATTTCACAAAATGATTTAAATCTATTTTTACTGTGGGTGGGTGGAGGATGTATCCTTTCAATCTCCCCTTGTTGGTCCCTGCCTACATACCGACACAGGGTTGTAAAAGGGCCTCATTGTGAAGCCTGAACCCGGGCCGAGCCCGAAATCACAAGCCCGAACCCGGCTCTAGCCAGACATTTATTTTTGGAGCCCGATTTAGGCCTGAAAGCCAAATTTACCGATGGAGTTAAGATATGCGCANCTGCGGAATGACAAAAAACGTTGTATGCACTTGCAGGTACGAGGTTTATCATACCGAAAATAGCAACCATANCTTGAACAAAAGATTGGCATAATCTGGCCCAAACGTAGCATGTTAGTCAACGACAGTACTGCGGAATATAATGTTTCTCAAGAAAAAAAGAAACTATCATGAAACTATCTACAATGGCGCTATAGGCATAAAAGAAACTTTCTAGGATAGCTCAATAGCTATGAAAAGCCGGATTGTAGACTTCTTAAAACAAACCAAGAATCGCGTGTGTGGTTGACCTTTTCGACACAATGCCATCTCGTGCTAATTTCCTCACCGTTGTCGCCTTCTCAAAAACAGTGGGAGACTAAATCCAGCAGAGAATAAAAGAAAGCAGCTGTGTTTGCAAACAGAATTAGCTGAAGAAAAATCACAATCACTTCACTCACAGAAGTTACCGCGCTGAGCACAACAAATCTACGTCACGAAAGAAAAAAGTCGTTACTATTAATGTTATAAAAAAGTTTGGTGTGCAGGACCGAAATATTTTGAAAAACTTAAGCCCGAACCCGGCCCGACCGAAAAGTCCTGCCAGAGTTATAATTCTCCACCATGTCAAAAGTTTCATTTTAAGTGTTCTACTTGCATAAAGTCACAAAATATATTTGAGATTAAATCAAAATGCACAACAGTGAATTGGCAAAAAGGTACCAAGATTCACCTTGAACACGAAAACGGTGTTCAACAAAATTAGGTACAATGTATCTGCAAAGCAAATATTTCGCACTTGGATGAAAACATTGCTCCATTGTGGGTTTGGTTAAACTTAAGTAAATCAGATAACTTATGAATCAATGCGTTCAGCACAAGCACAAAGTGTAATAGTCAAGAAAAAAATATATTTGGATTTATTGGTCACCATTGTCGCGACATTACAAGAAGTTAGGATAAATGTACATTTCATCCTTATTTCCAAGTCAAGTCCATACGTTTTGAGCTATAGGTCAATATACAGCTAGGTAAATACTGTAGGCTACTTCTTCAAGGTTTTGACTGAAATCCTGTTCACTAAAGGTTGAAAACAGTCTTTTGCTAAACTCCCCATCCCAAAACTAAGTCTCCACAATAGCGCTGCTTTTTGTCTTCCGCAAAAGCTTCGCAGGGGTTTGCCTTAAAATTTAACTTTCTAACATTATATACACCAGCATCTTTACATTATACGCTGTCTATTTTTGATTACGTGACAGCCATCGTTACAGCAAAGTCAGGCACATTTCTGCATGGAATAAATCATGGCTGTACTGTGGTCTGTCACATGTGCAGCTGTAATACTCTCACTGTTACAAGAAAGTAACTTTTTCGACAGTATACCACACAGGGGAAAATGTCGGACAGAAGCAGTTAAACATCTTTCACGGTCTCTAAAAACTTGAAAAATGCTAAAAATTATTTAATAGAAGCTAAAATTTATAAACTAACAGAATCAGTGATACCACACCAAACTCTGTTTCAACATCAACTTGGCTATGTACCGCCTACCATGTAACATGAAAAGCCCTTCACCCAAAACGTGACAAACCTTATTTTTATTTTTGAAACCTCTCCAAATGCAAAACCTAAAGAAAAAAAAGTGGGGAGGTATTGGCGTTTTCTGTCCCCCCTTCTGAAAAAGTTGGAGGACACGTCCCCCGTGTCCCCCACCAAATTGCGCCTATGAGTTCACATCAATTACAAATGTGTGAAAGAGGCGCTATTACGCCGGACGTGTCATGCACTGCAGAGCACCAGTCCACCACCATACCATCAGTCCACTGTATTTGTAAATTGTGAGTTGTCGAGGTTAGAGATGTGGCTGTGCCTCTTTTGCTGTATTATATATTTTACTATGCATCAATATCAGTTGATGCCTATTTACTTATCAGTTAGGGCTTAATCATCACCTACTGTTAGTGGATGCAGCAAGTCTAGCAAGCTTGAGTTGTTTTGTGATTAGAAGTTCAATTGGTACTATTGCTTTCAGCTTCATGTTTCATTGTATGAACTTGGTTGACTGCATTTTCTGGATCTGCCTTTTAGTGCCATTTTTGGCTATGTGTGGTTTTATTTTTTCCCAGTCTGTGTTTAGTAAAGCTTTGCTTTTCAGAAAGGATATGGCTATAGGTCCGGCGAGAGTGATGTGGTTAGAATAAAATGCTGACTTTGTCACTTTAATAGCACAATTGTGGATTGTAGCGAATGCGTCTACGTCTGCTGTGTGAATGGTTTTCGGTTCGACTCACCTTGGCGCCTTTCATTTTGGTAGCAGTCTAATGGTTGTACTTGTCAAGAGACCACTTTTCACTTTGTTCAAATGTTTCCAAACCTTTGTATTCAGATTTACAGTTTTGGTTTAGGTTTAAGGGTAAGGTTTAGTACCCATTTATACCAAACCTAGTGCACTCTACTACATACCGTGTGTTGCTGCCACGTTGCATGTGACGGATGAATAACTTTTCAAACGCAAAGGTCCACTGACGGATCTGTAGCCATTACCTTTTAGAACCAAAATTTTTAATAATGCACATTGATTAGTCAAATATATTAAAAGGATTTTTCAGGATTCGGAGTTCATATGTGTCTTGCAAACAGGATTTTCTTATCAGGATCCAGGATTCCCACCTCTTCGATCAGGACTGGAGTCGGACTCGAAAAAACTTGAGTCCGAACACCTCTGCCAGCCAAAGGTCAGCATGGACAGGATCAGGATTGGATATCCTGCAGGATACTTGTGATTTTTTTGGATCAGGAATGGATTTGGATATTTATTTTTGAAAAAAATGGATCAGGACAGGATCGACAGGATCAGGATATTTGTTTGATTTCTAAAACGAAATTTTCCTGAGAGTGATTCAAGGTGTCACAAATGATGATGACGCTGTTCACTTTGCTATGATTATTATAAACAAAAAATCCAAATGATTTTGTCAGTATGTGCTGCACTCATGACAATCAATGATAATTCTTGTTACTTCATCGCAAATATTTTCCGGCGAGGTGGAAGTAGTAAGCTGCTCTTATATTGCTGGTATGCTGCTTCGTTTTGTTATGCTGAGTGACTGGCATATGTCTGTGTTGTGTTGGTTAATATAGTCTATTTCATGGGTGGCCAACTTGTCTCCGACTTGGATCGTTTAGAAATTTTCTTGATAACTCGCGATTGACCAGTTGGTAACATAGTCACAAATACAAAATACCAAAGTTGACTATCACATGGGCAAATGCAGTGTACCACCGCCTTAGTAAGTGATGCACAGGCAGAAGGCAAAGTGTCTGTTAGATCTAAGTCATGATTGCAAAGCAATAATAGAAAAACGGACTATAATACCTTCGTGGCATTTGCCGAGCTAGCCTATGGTCAGCCATCACAAGAGGCACCAAAGAATATACGTGACCAACCAATTGATGGACAATTTTTATGTACCCTTTGGAATATTGATTGAAAAATGTTATTTTTAGGCAGCTTGCCAATTCGATGCAAAATCAGGCGCAATTGAATCAACCAAGTGGCACTCGGCGATCAACCGGTTGTTGTAATCAACCTGTTGGCCACCCCTGGTCTATTTCAGTGTTTAAGATTCCATTTCCTTATTTCCTTTCGGTTAGAATTTTGAACATTCTACCTCAAGTTTTCCGCAGTCAACCTTTGCTAAAAGACAGTTTGAGTTTGTAGTTTTTGTAAGCTACATAGTTTTACTATGTTTTATACTGTGATCACTCTCAGTGTTACAAAATTTATTTTCTTTATTTTAACAATTGATTGAATGCTGGAGCTCTTTTGCAGTGAGCTGATGCAGGTGGAATTGGTCACATGACAAGGAATACATCCTTGGATTAGCGGATCTTCTTTGCCATAAAACCAAAAATCCTAATCTAAATTGTAAACCTGAGTTTGGTTTTCAAATTCTGTTGAAGAAGTGCTGTAGCATACATCAAATTTTTTCCAATAAAAAGAGTCGTCTCTATCAGCCCAGCCCAAACAACAATGCTGAGAGCCCAAACAACGACCACTCGCACAGCAGGAATTTCCTTTGGACCAGGTTCATCGTACTACTGACAGTGGCTTTTGTTTTTCATGGTACCGGTTTTTATTTACTTTTTTCAAAAGTTTCCCAATTTATGTGGTCAGATATTTATTTTATTCATTTGTTTATGAGCAGACACGAAGATGTATGGTTTAGGTTTAATAAGTGTTAGGTTTAGGTTTACTCACTTTCTACCAAGCGTAGTCCAGCCTACTGCAACTTGTCATGGATTAGTGTCATGTTACAGGCGATGGATGAATAAGTTTTCAAAAATGAAGGTCCACTGGTGGACCTATGATCAGTGACTATTTGTGTCATATTTAACCAGTGTCGCATTCGGATAAAGATGGATATCGGATACTAAATTTCAGAACTTTTCGGATAAGGATTTGATATGGATATTCAAAAAATTTATCAGATAAGGATCAGAAGTTAAAAAATCAATATCCGCTCACCTCTGCTTCCAACAGAGATGAGCACGGATCTGGACTGGATGGTACTGGATTAGGACTGGTGCCAATTTTGGCCAGATCGGGACTTGATCGGACTGCTTTTTTTTCAAAATTGGCCGATCAGGACTGGATCGGGCTCAGATAATTTTTGTTGTTTTGATGTGAGTATGCTAAGCGCATCAAAAATCTTAGTTGTAATGAGATTTTGCAGATTTGTTGAAAGGTAGTGCATATTTTACCATCAGTGTCAAAGGCTCTGTTAGAACTATTTTGCTATTCGAACTGTATCCACCTTTTGTCCAGACTCCATATATTGAGTATGTATTACCCAAGGCAAGGCGTACATAGTCGAGGTATTAGTCTCTGGCTTCGCCAAATGGCAAAATAACAATGCTTTAGCATTTGATAGCAAATTAAACATTGCCATATTAAATTTTGCAAATGTCAAAAACCTGTGTCTATTTTGCCTCATGAGGCAAAATAAAATATATGGTTTACCTGGGCGGATCAGGACTGGATCGGACCAATGATTTTCAAAAATTTTGCCGACAGGACTGGATCGGATTCAATTTTCGCACATCAGGATTGGACTTGGACTGAAAAATTTAACATTCCGCACATCTCTGACATCCTGGTCTGGAGCAGAGATGAGTAGACTGTCATATTTTGCAATCCTGATCCAGTAACGAATTTTGAAAACTCAGTCCAAGTCCAACCACCGTCCAAAATATTTTTCAAATGTGGAATCCAAGTCCAAATGAAGTTCAAAGTATTTAAAAATGCATCCTTTTTGCAACAAAAATGCCTCAATTCTTTCCATTAACTCAGTCCAAATCCGGTCCGGATCCTAAATTTTGAGGTGATTTACAACTCGGATCTAATCCAAATTCAACAAAATTTGCTATAGTCCGGTTGCAGTCCACTCCAAGACCAATGCTCATCTCTGCTCTGGAGGTATTCAACTGTGGTTACCATGTCTTTGCTGAGCACCAGAGATGAACGGATTTAGGTTTTTCAAGTCCAAGTCCAATCCGACGATTTCATTCAAAATGCAATCCAAATCTAATGAACTGACAGTTTCAAATCCAAAATTCTTTGAGTCGTGTTCTGCTAAAGGCAAAATAGGCCCAGCACTGTGTTTGCCTTCTGAGGCAAAATAGACACTTCCAATAAATACTTTGGAAACAAACTCAAGTTAACTTATATCTATCTTCGCCTTTATATTCTATCTTTGCCTCAATACACAACAATAGTGGACACTTGAGAACTTCAAGTTAAGTAGACAACTATCATCATCAAATGCAATGAAAAGCTGAGTTATAAAGTGCAAGATATCAAATCAAACAAACAAATTACCAGGTACTGCATGCAGGACAAGCGAATCATGAGCGCTACTTTCCACATGTATCAAACACTATACTCTCTACAACGGTAATGGGTCAAGACGAGGGACGGAAACAATGCAAATCACACGAATTTCCTTACCTTTGATGACATGACCGCTTCAAGGTTTGTACCTTACATCACTGGATAGGCCTACTATGTATATCAATGCTCCTTCATAAAAACATAATGCACAATTTCGATGGATGAGAGAAACTCGACTCAACCAAATTTACCAGTGGTGTACAGGATCCGGATTTTGGAGTCCAATCCGCCCGGATATTAAGAATTTTTGGATTTGGAATGGTTTGGATATCGCTTCCATTTCAACCGGATCTGGAACCGGATTATCCGATTGAATCAACCGTGACCACGCAAAAAAGCTTGATATGGAATATTAGTTGTTGGCAATTAGGAAAATTTACAAAATTTTCCAATCATATTGGCAACAATCTTCTTTTCTAGTAGCTCTCAGTAAAAGGCAATGTTAACTGCCGCTCGGTATTCTAGCTTTCAGACTGAGGACCAAAACCGTCGCCAGTAGGGGGGCTTTACATTTGTGCGATTTGTGCGGGGGGGCTTTGCTTTCGTGCAGGGGGGGCTTGACATTCAATTTCGACAAAAACTCCACTAATTTAGTGTTTCATACTAATTTAGTGTTTCAGGAATCTCGTCGCCACTGATTTAGTGTTTCATGTTTCGTATTTCAATTTGGGAGGGATTGGAGATGTGTTTGGGGGGGTTAAGCCCCCAAATGCCTATCCGTGGCGACGAGATTCCTGAGGACATCTCATTTGTCAAGCAATATGCAGGTTGGAACAGTGTGAAGATGAGAATGATTCTATTGTTTTATTATGTCGTATTCCAGATGAAACGTTTCATTTTTAAAATCTATTTGTTAGGAGACCATAGTAAAATGTTGCTGTTTAATAAGTCATTACAAAAATCAATTTTCAACGTTGAACGAGCACACCATTTTTTGTCTCAACAGTGTAGTACTCTAGTCTAACTCAAAGTGGCCTCAGACTAAAAATTAAGTAGACTGATAATAAGAAAGATGGTGATAGCATATTGACATCTAGACTATGTTGTTGCAGGTTAAAATACACCTAAACTAGGAATGAAAACTTGTGAAGTTTTGGATTTAGAAGAAAGTGGCTAGATTGTATATTCTAAACCTAGCAGTGCTGGAAGTTCAGTTCGGAAAGAGTTTCAAAAAAAGGGTTTATGTGAACACGGTTGCATTGAACATAAAATTATGTTGCGCGCTTTGTCACTGTTAAATTAACGTACATTAGCAGTTGGCACTGCATGGAGTCCAGCAGGTAGGCCAACACAAATTTAGGCTAGTTCATGGTGGTGATTTAATATGCCATGTCCCCCCACATTTAAAATGGATTTCAGCATTTTGCAAGCATACCATAGAAAATGTCACTGTCTTGAAACAATTAGAGTTTAACAGCTGCACATATGAAAGACGGCAGTACGGCCGTGGTTTGTTTCGTGCAGAATAAAACTGGCATTGCTGTAACGTTGATTGTTATGTATTTAGACACTGGCACCGTAAAGATGTAAGTTTATAATGTTAGAGAGTTACACTTTCATGCAAATCTCTGCGAAGTCTTTGCAGAAGACAAAAAGCAGCATTATTGTGGAAATTTTAGTTTTAGGATGGGCAGTTCTTCAAAAGACTGTCTTCAAACTAAGGACAATTTTAATTCAAACGTTTGTAGTGTTGACTTAGCAACATAGTGACCTATAGCGCAAAACCTTGGGAATTGCATCGGAATGAAAAATAGCCTAGTGCAGCAGTCATGCTGGCGCGACCGCTAAATGTGAGCAAAGTCGGCCAAAGCAAGCAGAAGGGAAAGACCAAGCAAGCGACACTTATTAGTGACTTCCATGCACATGGAAGTAAGAGCTCTCTTTGTCCGATTCGTCTGGCGCGGAGTTAACATCGATGATGTCACAATCCATCCTTCCCGAAGTTCGAGGATCAATCCCACACGGAAGGTTTGCGAACACAAACGGGTCGCACACGGTTCACTAGCCTTGTACATTTAACATCATCGCGACAGTATTGGCTAACCAATCCAAAAGATATTTATTTCGTAACTCTTAGATTTTGTGCCTGTGCTGCACAGTGGCGCAACTGACGGCGCAGGGGACGAGCCGCCCCCCTGGCAAGCTGAATGTAAAAACTTGGCCCCCTTTAGCTGAGATATTGATATTCATTATTCCTTTGATTTTCGTTAGGCTCTTTTTTGCGTTTTTCGGGGTGTTTTCGTTTTTTTAACTAGTATAGACACCCACATTAGGGTTTCACTTTTTTTCTGAGTGTTGGCTACAGGCCCCCTTTCAGCTAAGCTTTGCCACCTGGCTGAAACCTTTGGTTGCGTCACTGGTACTGAATGCGTTGGTTCGTATGAGTCATCCGATGTATCTGAGCATAACCAAACCGACAATGCAGCAATGTTTTACTTTGTAGGCAGGGACGGATTTAGGCAGCGCGAGGCCTTAGGCCATCTAGGTTTTAGGGCCACGTACAGGTGTGACCAATGTGGCTATTTGTCTGAAAAGCGTGAAAGTGTGCCCCTCGTATGTGCAGTCCCCCCTCAAAAATATATCTTTTGTTGTGTNAACTTTTATTCTACGACTGCCTTAGATCTTCAACAGAAACTAAAGGTTTTTCTNCATTCTTCTGCAGAACAAATGGCATGGCGATCTTTTCTCAGAATTTATAGCTCTTTCGTGTAGTTCCGAAGTTGTCTTCGTTAAATTTCCGTGATTTCTAGCGTTTTTTGTAAGTTTGTTTTTCGAATATAAGCCTATAGATTTTCATGCAGAACGGTGTTGCCGCCCTCGAAAATATCGTCTAGCTATCGATCTGATTACCTGTACGTAAACTTCTCTTTTATCGTAGTAACCACATATTTTATCAACTAAACAGTCACAATCCATTAAGTGGACACAGGGCTTATTTATGCCGTTTTGCAGTTGTCATTTTCCAAGCAATACAAGATATTGTGTTTTAATCCTCTATGCTATAAGCTGATGGTAAACGCATGAAGAGAAGATTTGCACAGCAAGATATTGTCGCAACACTCTCACCTAACCATATGAAGTAAGCGTAATGAAGACCAGAGATGATCAGATAGTATTTCTTGCTATCCGATCTTTGCTGTCCGATCGAACTGCCATATATTGGTCTAAATATCTTAAAGTTTCATCTTTTTCAAATTGTGATGGCTCGATAATAGGCTTAAGAGTGTTTTTAAAAAAATCAGAGATNTGTTTAATTAATGTGTATCTACCATANTGCAGTAGCGCTAATACTGATGAATTTTTAACACACCTAGGTAAATTGAGACAATTATATAAGNAGCTGCAATGCCCAAATATTTGTTTTGTGGGGGACNTCAACGCTGGAACCACAAATACATTTGGTGGTCTGTTGGAAGACTTTTGTATGGAAAATGATTTTATCATTTCTGATTATGCACTACTACCCCAGGACACATTCACATACATTAGTGATGCACACAACAC
>JGI24021J15306_10009828_pt1 | contig 11836 bp, 9 predicted proteins | sample Ectturendosymbi1_FD_15306 | JGI IMG/M metagenome (IMG submission 15306)
GTGTTTAGGAAGGAGAGTAGAAGAATATTTTCCCTCAATCAGTGTTGATGAATTTGATTGGATTCGTAATCCTTTAGTGAATTTGAGAGACTCTTCTAACTTTGCAATATGTGAAGAGAAAGAATCAGCATCCCTCTCCAGCAATCGCGGACTTAGAATGAACAACGCGGAGCTTACACTGGACGCATTTTGGTTTTCTATTATGCAAAAGTATCCATCTATTGCTAAGAAAGCCATCAAATTGTTGTTGCAGTTTTCTACATCCTACGTGTGTGAACTTGGGTTTTCCATCCNAAACAATATTTAAAATATAAAACGTGAAAGACTTCAGAGCGTTCAGAAAGAATTGAGGGTGTACCTCTCACATATCCAACCTAATATTGCAGCAGTAGTACAAAATCCCAAGCTCATGTTTCACACTAGTTCTTGCACCATTTCAAAGTAGATTTGGAAGCTTCATTTACGTAAGTAAAATTACATTCGTAATTTAACTTTTAAATTGTCACGCAACCACTGGACATGCCGGCAAATGTAGGATTTAGTGTTCTTTATGATCATTTCTCTATTTTTAACATCACTTGATATTTTTTGTATATAAGAAATGCAAAAATTCTTGATGTATATTGCCATTTGCAAATATTATTTAAAATGAACTTGGGAACAGGCATCTGATGTGCAAAATGCATTATTAATATTGGGAAATACAGTGATTTTTACAACAGTGGTGCCGCGAAATTTTTTCAGCCTTGAAACTGTGCCGCCATGTAGAAAAGTTTGGGAACCACTGATCGTAGGCATCCAACCTGCTGAGATTCGTCACAATGGAGCCACATTGTTTTTAGCATGCTCTGCCCTGGAACTTCAACATCTGCTCCACTAAGTGCTCATCTTTCCATCAAGTGCAAATGCATGGTGCCCCAAATCGAGACACCTATTTGTACCTGCGGCACAACTCATCAGAAGTGCGGAGCTCTGGCATATCATGGATGGAAAGGGGAGTGGTTGGACAACACTACGAGATTCCATACTTTCATCCCAACATCAGCACCCACTCTCTTGGAATGGCACTTACAAGAACAGCATGGGTCTGGCTTGACATTTGGAGAGCTGGTGCATGATATACCCTACTAGGAAATCCACCTACAACTGGCAACAGTTTTCGATTGCCTTACCAACGCCATAGCTCCTCTGCCGATTGTGGTAGAGAGCTGTTTAAACCCTAAAATGATACAACATATCTTCTAGTCTGCAATAAAAAAAATTTTTGGTTGGGAGTTGCAGATTTTTTGTGGGTGACATCAGAGGTGAAGTAGTTTTTGGCCACTGTGACTCATCTTACCTGGCCTGATGCCCAACTGCTAGACCCAAGTATTTTGCTGAAGTTTTATTGGAAACTATGCTCGAGTCCAAGTCTTTTGAGCCTTTGATCACCTTTCTAGCATTTCTAGTTCAAAAGTTATGATCCAAAATAAACAAACTAATTAATTATCTAATAAATCAAATATTTTGTTTACACTAGATCATAACTTTTGAACCCGCAACCCCAGCAGGTCATCCAAAGCATCAGAAGACTCAGATTTCAGTCTAGTTTCCAAGAAAAGCTTCAGAAAAATACTGCCATCTAATGGTTTTAGCCCGGGGTCAAGTGATAAGGGCCAAGGTGGCCTAAAAGCCCTCCACTTAAGACGTCACTCCCAAAATTTCTGCAACCCCCAATCCAAATATTTTTTATTGCAAATTACAAGACTTGCGAAGTCTTTTGAGTGTTTGAACAGGTCTCTAGCACTTTGGCCCCAGAGTTACGCTTGTGCAAAGCCACATGCAATCCGGCTGTTTTGGCGCAAACTGCTTGAAACAGGGAAGATGCGAAGGTGTTAACCACCTTCAAACTCATCAGTTTTTCTGACAACATACGTGCAGTGCACGGGCGGATCACCAATGGAATGCACAGTGGGCTGACATCCCTGCAAGACTCCACATCTTAACCCCTGAAACCGACAACCTCCCTCTGGAATGACCTTCCCAGGAAGAGCCTGGGTTCGGCCTAACTGCGCCCGCACCAGTGTCAGACGTTTTCAATCCTGCTTGTACAAATGGGGTATGGTCTCTTCTGTGGCCTGTGAGTGTGACGCAGAAGAACAAACCATCGACAATGTTGTCCTCCAATATCCAATCCATCAACCTCGTCATGGGCTGCATGGCCTGACGGTACTGGACGATGAGATAATCGAATGGCTGCTCAATATCTGCCCTGAGATCCAGTGTGTCCAATCAATGGTTTGATGAACTTGCTCAAAAGAAGAACACCCAAAGAATGACTTCAACCTTTTGATGGAATGACTTCAAACTTTGAGTGCTAATGCGTTAACGTATTGGAAAGATTCTTGTGAATGTTCAGTTGAAACGACTGGGTACAATAAAGTTGTTGTGTGGCACACAACAAATGAAACAACTGATTATAACTTACTAGTTTGAAAAAAATGGCATAGCCCGCGCCACACAGAGGGCATTCGATAAATAATTGTGGAACTCAACAATTTCTTGATGCCTGCAGCTATGAACAACATTCATAAAAATTTTCATTGTAAAAGACCAAGTACAAAAGAAGTCATGAGCGTTTGAATGCAGGCAAAAATATTCTCGTGTGCCAGCACCAAACCACTTGTGCATAAGAACAAATATTCTCGTGTGCCGTGCTAAAAGGTGTTAACACTTTTGTTGCTGGCCAAATTTAGGCATAAATCAAGAATAGGCCATGTGTCTTAGCAACAGCATAACTCCTCAGCGGATTGTGCAGAGAGCTGTTCAAGTCCTCAAAAGTCTTGGGAAGTCTTAGAGTCGACAATGAAAACAATTTTTTTGGTTTTTGGTTTTGAAATTTTTGTGAGTGACGTCATAAGTTAAGGCGTTTTAAGCCTTTTTGGCCACTTCATCTGGCCCTAGGTCCAAACCACTAGATGGTAGTATTTCGCTCTAGTTTTTATTGGAAACTAGGCTAAAATTTGAGTCTTTTGATGACTTGCTGGGGTGTTAGGTTGAAAAGTTATGACCTAAAATAACAACATAATTAATCCCAAAATTATATAATCAATTAGTTTCGTTTGTTTTAGATCATAGCTTTTGAACCAGAAGCACTAGAAAGTGGATCAAGGGTTCAAAAGACTCGGATTCTAGACTAGTTTCCAATGAAAATTTCAGCAAAATTTTTGACCAGCGTAGAGATTTTCAACCTTTTTCATGCAGCAACACATTTTGCAACCCAATTTAACCTAATGTTTTTGCAACCCAATTTAACCAATATTACCTAAGTAATATTGCATTGAGATCAGTTCACTACAGTTGAACTCATAGTCATCTCCAATATGCAATTGGTGTCTGGGGTGGAGCTGGAAAAACAGCTTTGAGCTGACTAAATGTTTTACATAACAAAGCATTAAGAGCAATGACCTATAGCTCTTATAAGTCGAGAGTCTCACCATTTTATAAAAACTTAAACCTTCTTAAAATTAATGATGTACACATTCTTGAAATAGGTAAGTTCATGCATAGTTTGCACTGGGGTGGAATACCTGTCAATTTCGATCCTTTGTGTACTTCTGTAAGTCAGGCCCACTCCCATGCAACTCGTGCTGCCACACGAGGTGGTTACATTTGCCAATGGCTTCGACAGTCTAAGGCAAAAGATCTCTCAAATACCTTGGCCCAAAAATCTGGGACTCTCTTGCTCCCTCTTTATATGATCTGCCTTCAAAAGGCAATTAAAAGACAAACTGGTTAATGAATATAGTGTTTGATTATCCTACACAATATTATGAAACGACCCTAAGGTCAGGGCTGTACACCTTGGATTCACCGATCTCTGCCTGTTTGTAGTGTAGCATTGATTTTAGTTAAACAAGTATATCCTGTGAGTGCAACATTCGTTTTAGATTCTAGTGTGTTTTTGCGTGCATGAATTAACTGTTTATTGCTGTTTCATTTTTTGTTGTTTTTGTTGTTGTTCTCTCTTTCTTTGCTGCCAAGGTCTCTTTCTTTCTTTCGCAGGCAAAATGCACCAAGTAGGTTCATCTCCATCGTATGCAGCAGGCCGGCACCTTGGAAGATTTCTCACCATCATGAAATGCTTCTGCACAACCTGTAAAGCTTAGTACAACATAGTGCACGTGGCCCCTCAAGCGGCTGGCTTTCGCAGAAGTTGGTGAATTGACTTCTTCTTGGCACAAAAACATGAACTGCTACAGAGCAACAGTCTGGAAACCTGGGCAGAGTTTCAATTTAACTGGGTTTACACTTTCTCTGCCATGCTCAACTCTTTGCGGAATTGAGCAAACCACGATAGATACCAGTTGCGACCCAGCACTCCCACGCAACTGTGTTGATCATCCAGCAGACTGCAACCTCTTCGAAAATATATAATTTGCAATAATTCGGCCATCAACTTTAAACTACGATTTTGAAACTGTTGAGGGGCACCCAACGAGACAACCTGTTTTACAGGTTTTTTTTCAGTGTCCCAGCTCCTTAAATTTATTTTTGCATGAATTTGTTTAATATTTGTGCCAATAAACTCACTCTCTCTCTCTGAAGACCCCCTTCTGAAAATTTCCAGTCAGGCACGTATTATGAAGTTGTGTTTGCACAATAGAAAACCAAATGACAAAAAAATAACCTACGATATCACTATGTTGAACAAAGACTAATTTATCAACACTTTCGCGCCAGGCCGAAATCGAGGATTTTTGGAAAAAAAACACCAAAACGCATGTGGCTTTGCATGGGAATTTTTCCTGTCTGGTAAGCGCTACAGACCCGGTAAAAGTACCAAAAGACGTGGCAAGTCTTCTAGTCTGCACTCGAAAAAAGTTTTTTGCTTGGGGGTGCAGATTTTTTGTGAGTGACGTCACAAGTGGAGGAATTTTTACCACCTTGGCCCACTTCACCTGGCCCTGGGCGCCAACCGTTAGATGGTATTATTTTGCTGAAGTTTTTTTACTGAAAACTAAGCTACAATCCGAGTCTTTGATACTTTTAATGATTTGCTGGGGTTTCGCGTTAAAAAAATATGATCTAAAGCAATGAAAATATTAGACTAATTAGCTAATTAGACAATAGATTAATATGTTCTTTTTTAGATCATAACTTTTGAACTAGAAACGCTAGAAATTCAATCAAAGGCTCAAAAGACTCAGACTCCAGCCTAGTTTCTAATGAACACTTCCACAAAATACTTTGGCCTAGCAGTTGGGCCCTAGGCCAGGTAACATGAGCCAAAATGGCTTCCAGACTACTTCATTTATGACATCACTCACAAAAAATGTGCAACTCCCAACCAAAAATTTTTTTTCGAGTGCAGAATAGAAGACTGGCTGATCCATTTGAGCCCTTAAAAGGCTGTCTAGCACAATCGCTATGGCATTGGTAAGGCAACCGAAAACTGGTTTTAGGCCGAAATCTAGGTATGAATATATCGTACGCCGGCTCTCAAAGTGTTGAAATTCATGCACATGGCAGCATCAGCAAGAGACCTGTGCCATATGCAAATTACTCCACAGCACTAATCATTGAAAACTAGAATAACTCTCAATTTACTTACTGCATTCAGATATCTAATTTTACAAACACAGCATACTTTTACTTCAGAAAGTTTTTCATGCATTGCCAAACCCAACAGTACTGTAATGGTTATAATCACAATCACACTTAAACCAATTTTGAATGAAAAAGTAAGCTATCATTTTTTCCAGTGACAGGTCATCCTATTATTTTGGCTGCCATAAGTGGTTTCATATACAAAATATAGAATAGAGACGATATCATGAATATTTTTTATCAGAAGCTCTCGCAACCCCTAGAAAAAAGGCAAACGAGCCCTACAGAAGTCACAACCCCAAGGTTGAAAAACACTGGTCTAGTGGGTGGGCCCAGGTCAGGTAACTTGGTCAAAAACGTACCTCACTTATGACATCACTCACAAAAAAACTGCAAACCAAAACCAAAACAATTTTTTTTTCATTGCAGATGCGAAGACTTGCCGAATCTTTTGAGGGGTTGATTAAGTCTCTAGTGCAATTGGCTGAGCAGTTATGCCATTGCTAAGACATATGATTTATGCTTGATTTATACCTGATTTCCAAGTACGATATATTTGTACGCCAGCAGCGAACATGTTAAATACATATCCCAAACCAAAACCATTCATAGGTAAAATTGCATAAACCAGATGTTACCAAAGAACTCTTGTTTTGAGTTGTATCTTACCTTTCAAGAAGTATAAATGCACTGCACTGACGAAAGCCATGGTTGACCTATTTTGATGAAGCAAATGACCCCTCTGGGAATGGCCAGAAAGTAGAATTGCCACCCTTAGCCCAAATGCTAATATCAACATCACAGGTTCAACCTCAAAGCCGTAAATTTTCAGATTGAATTGATCAGAGAGAACCTTTGTTAATTAAAAGGCAGAACAAAAAAGACATAATAGTGTTAGTATTATGCAACTTCTATTGTGCTCTTAACACCTTGAGAGCTGGTCTCTGAGCATATCGCACCTGGAAATTGGCCTAAAATCAGCAGTTTCTTATTGCCTTACCAACGCCATAGCTCCTCTGCCGATTGCGCTAGAGAGCTGTTCAAACTCTGAAAAGATTCAGCAGAAAAAATATTTTTGGTTGGGATTGCGTATCTTTGTGAGTGACATCATAAGTGAAGTAGTTTTTAGCCATTGTGGCTCATGTTACCTGGCCTAGGGCCCAACTGTTAGACCGAAGTATTTCGCTGACGTTTTCATTGGAAACTAGGCTCGAGTCAAGTTTTTTTGAGCTTCTGATCGACTTTCTTGCGTTTCTGCTTCAAAAGTTATGATCTAAAATGAACAAATTAATTTAATTATATAATTAACTATTTAATCAAATATTTTTTTACTTTAGATCATAACTTTTGAACCCGAAACCCTAGCAGGTCATCCAAAGTATCAAAAGACTTGGATTGTAGCCTAGTTTCCAATAAAAATTTCAGCGAAATACTACCATCTAACAGTTGGCGCCCAGAGCAAGTGAAGTTGGGCCAAAGTGGCCTAAAAGTCCTCCATTTATGACGTCACTCACAAAAAATCTGCACACCCCAAGCAAAAAAATTTTTTTGAGTGCAGACTAGAAGAGTCTTTTGAGCCTTTGAACAGCTCTATACCGTTTTCAGCACCAGAGTTACGATCATGCAAAGCCACGTGCGATTCTGTTGTTTTGGCATGGAATCCTCGAAACAGGCCGGACGCCACAGTGTTAAGCAGCAACCAACAAAGTTTGAATTTTAAACAAATGGCTGAATACCTACTGCATCTATCTCACTGAAAGTAGGCAAGCTTGCAAACTTTGTTATTACAGGCATTTTGTGATCAGCTAAAACAAAGCTTCAAAATTTGAAATCTGCAATCCAGACTGTGCTGTCATTCTTAAAAACATTGTACAGTTTGTGAAAATAGCATCATCTGATATTTACCAGATCTGTTTAAAGTTCGTTTCTTTCAATTTTTTCCACCATTTTGGAAAACTTCCAAGTGACATTGGGGACATATAGTGATAGTTGCACAATATTTTTGTATCCTAATGTTCTACTTTTTCATGGGCACAATCATACATATAAGTTGCTCTGGCATGTACCATAAACTCTGAATCATGCTAGCAACATTATTGCTTACAAATTTGAACTAATCAGTGTGATCAAAGATGACTCTGCTTGAAAAAGTTCACAATTCCTTTTTCAGAATTTCTACGCTTTTTCAATGCTTTGCTGAATTCAATACTTTCTCAAGGTCTTGAAAACTGATTTCACATTTTAATACTTTTCCATAGTTTCAACACAGCATGGGAACTCTGTCATAAATCATTGGTTTCTTCTTATGCAATGGAACACTCAAAAGTGCTGCAGTAAAGCCATTTGATCACTGTCATCCTTATTATTTGATTTCTTCCAAGTACCATAGTGCACTGACCATGTTGTGTAAATTTATTTGCTGTTTGAACAACATACACTCACTGTAATGTGTTTTATTCTTATCTTTTGTGGGGACACCTGACATGATAAGCAAACTTTTTTTCAGTGTCCTGGCAGACTGTTTATTTCACAAATCTACATTGTCCCCTTTTTAGTAATAAACTGTTGCTTCCTACTGTTGTTTGCAAATCACACAAGTGGCAACATAACAAGCATAGTTTCTACATTTCAGCTTTTGATTCATCAGGACAATTTTATTCTTTGCCAGGATATGTGAACAGTAGGGACCATAGACTTTTATGATTTCCATGGCAACCACAAAGTGCACAATACTTGCAAGGCCATGATAAAACTTTGCTTTATCTTTTTAAGCATGGTGTTCTTAATTGTTAAGTTTTACACAATTATTTGGGTCTTTCAAAGGTAATCAGAGATTTGTACTTTTTTTCTTTGAACAATAAGTGTAACACCATTTAGGCAAAGAACTAATGTTTTATAAACTAGAATTAAATTTTGTGAAACCATTTATATAAAACACTAGTGTTGACACTACAAGTTGACAGTTAAAAATCATTGCTGAAATAAAGTATACTTGAAACAATTTTATGTTATTTTCATTTACACAGACTTTAAGTTTAAAAGGATCTCCAAACAAAATTCAGGAATAATCAAATTTGTAACCCACCTCAATAACTTTTTCAACATATGATGTGCTTCCAAACTTGGGTGGTTCTGTTTGGATATTTTTTATTGCAACATATAGGTTATTTTCCTGATAAAAAATACACAAAAGGATATTAAAATGCATCCTAAAATTTTGACTACAAATAAAATAATGCACATCTGTAGATAACATTTTGCAAAACAACAAAATTGCCTCTCCATTCAAAAAGCTACTCGAATAAAAAAATAAAGATGCAACGAAAGTACAGCACATGCAGCTCATTTGTTTCTTTTGCTGAAAACACTTTGGCTAAACGCGTGTGTGGTGTTGGTCTAAATTTTCATAAGAGCAGTTAATTTGATTACTTTATCCAAAGTAATTGAACCAAACCCAGAGGATAGCCGATACTGAAAATTTTGGGGAGTGTTGCAGGAGCACATGTTGATAGCCACCTGTTACTAGCTGTCAAGTTTCTGTATTCCTGCTCAGAAGTTTGTGTCCAGGTTGATAAAGTTAAATCACAAGCTCTCACGGTGGGTGTTGGACACAGACAAAGATGTGTACCATCACCACTGAACTGGATAGACCATTGGTTTCGAACTGACTGTCTATTGCCTCCAGGGGTCCACAGAAAGATTTATGGGAATCCATGACCTTAGCAGGCATAAAATTAAAGCACAATAAAGAAATCTCAAACAATCTGTCCTGGTGGTCTAGCTTGCAAGAGACAACAAATTGAGTGAAACTCTAGAATCCAAACTATATTGCAATACATGATTTCACTCATATGAACGGACATGTTTTATTTAATTTAATAAAGTTATGCAAGAAGGGTTTAATTAAATTCAGTAGAAAGTTTGATACAGTTTGTTCCAGAGCAGCTTATCCATATCAGTAATTTCTGACATATCACATCTTGCATCTGTTGGATAAATCCTATCTCAATACTCAGCACGCACCACAGACAAAGTAGTTTCAAGACAAATCAGTTTTTCAGGCAAACATAAAAAAAACATATGAGAGCACCTTCTCATTAGTCCACTCAGCAACAGAGTGAGCAGAGGCAAAAGAAGTAACACAAGTATAGGGGAAGACAATCAACATGTACCCTGAAAGTAAGAACATGCAGCACTCAGCAAAAACCAATACTCTGATTGCATCAATGCACCACTGTCAAACAAATGTATACAGCACAACCAATGTGTTATATATTAATAGCAACGCTTCCAGTTAATTGTCCTCCATTGCTCCCAGCCAGTTCTGGCCAGTGTTCCGTCTAAGCCGAAAAAACGGCACTTTCGGCACTTTTTTGGATGCCAGCCAACAACAATTTTGAAAATTGGCACTTGCAAATCTGGACGCAATTTCTTTCACTGGAGAAAATGCACAAACCAAATTTCTTAATTTTTTCAAAGATGTGAGGGACATATTTGCACGATTTAAGCCGTTCTCAGGTCACAGTAAGGATACAGCAGTGAGCAGTGAAAAAAGTTCAGACGCAGTTTGGAAATTCTCCACCTGCAAGTTTATAAAAAAGTTCCGGGTGCATTTTTGCGATTTACGTGTCCAAAAACAAAGCTGTTTACTAGTGATGTTCAGATGCATTTCAGAAGTTCTCTGCCTGCAGGCTTTACAGAAAAAGTTCTGGGCGCATTTTCACAATTTGTGTGTCCAAAAACGTAACTGTTTGCCGTGAAGTTCAGATGCATTTCGGAAGTTTTTGCCTTGCAGGGTTTATAAAAAAGTTCTGGGCGCATTATCACCAATTTGTGTCCAAAAACGAAGCTGTTTGCCATGAAGTTCAGACACATTTCAGAAGTTCTCTGCCTTCAAGCTTTACAGAAAAACTTCTGGGTGCAATTTCATGATTTGTGCGGTCAAACGCGAGGCTGTTTTCTGTGAAGTTCAGATGCATTTTGGAAATTTTCGCTTTGCCAGGTTTTGGGCACATTTTCACGATTTATGTGTCCAACAACGAATCTGTTTGCTGTGAAGTTCAGACGCATTTTGGAAGTTTTCACCTTGCGAGGTTTATAAAAAATGTTCTAGGCACATTATCACCATTTTTGCATCCAAAAATGAAGCTGTTTTCTGTGAAATTTAGACATATTTTGGACGTTTTCTCCGTGCAAGCTTGATAAAAAAGTTCTGGGTGCAATTTCATGATTTATGCATCCAAAAACGAAGCTGTTGGTCATTACGTTCAGACGCATTTAGGAAATTGTCTGCTTGCCAGGGTAACAAATAACTTTCAGGGCGGATTTTCACGATTTATGCGTACAAAAACTATGTTGTTTGCTGTGAAGTTCAGACGCATTTTGGAAGTTTTCTACACGCAAGCTTTACAAAAAAATTAATGTGCTCAATTCAGTTTTTTTGCGTCCAAAAAGGAAGCTATTTACTGTGAAGTTCAGACGCATTTTGAAAGTTCTCTGCCTCCAAGGTTTGCAGAGAAGGTTATGGACAAATTTTCACGATTTTTGCGTCCCAAAACAAAGTTGTTTGCTTTCAAGCTCACACACACTTTGGAAGTTCTCTCCATGCAAGCCTTATAAAAAAAGTTGTGGGTGCATGTTCACGATTTATGCGTCCAAAAACGAAGCTGTTTGTTGTGAAGTTCAGACGCCCTTTGGAAGTTCTCTGCCAGCATGTTTTGCAGAACAAAGTTTTGGGTGCAATTTCAGGTACCAAAAAACAGGAATGAAACGCAGCACTAAGGCAACAGAACACTATAGCAAACTTCATATACAACAATGTCTCAAACATGCTTTCTGCAATACTTTTTGGGAGTGTTCAAATAATTATTACTTAACTCTTTGGTGTCCGCTAAGATTCGGGGATTTTCGGAAAAAGACGCCTAAACGCACGTGGCTTTGCACGGGAATTTCTCCAGTCTGGTATGCTCTACAGACCCGGTAAAAGTCTTAAAAGACGCGGCAAGTGTTCTAGTCTGCACTCGAAAAAAAATTTTGCTTGGGGTGTGCAGGTTTTTTGTGAGTGACTTCATAAGTGGAGGACTTTTAGGCAACCTTGACCCACTTTGCCTGGCCCTGGGTGCCAACCTTTAGGTGGTAGTATTTCACTGAAGTTTTTATTGGAAACTAGGCTACAATCTGAGTCTTTTGATACTTTGGATGACCTGCTGGGGTTTCGGGTTCAAAAGTTGTGATATAAGTTAGTAAA
>JGI24021J15306_10009830_pt1 | contig 11834 bp, 7 predicted proteins | sample Ectturendosymbi1_FD_15306 | JGI IMG/M metagenome (IMG submission 15306)
GCGTCGAGTTGACTTCGCCATCTTCAAGTGCTGTTGAGTGATTGGGGGGGGTCTGTTTTCAAGAATGACTTGAATGCGTTCCCGGTGCGACGCATCGGCGATGAGATTATGTTGTGACGTCTGTTGTCGAACAATCGAGCTGTGGGAGTTGGCGCCGTTTCCTGTAAGTCGTGACTGCGGTGGATCCACGTTTTGCATGGACGGGTTGTCCTGATTGACCCTTGACCTGAACTGTCGTCATTAGACACTTCTTAACAAGTTTACAAGTTGGGGGTCGTACTGGCTTTGCCTTCCCCTCCCTAAATAGAAAGAACACTTATTTGAACCTCACAACTGGAAGAGTCACCCATCAAACGTTTACAGTGAAATAAAAGCACGGAGGACGAAAATATACGTTTGCTTTTCCTTTTTCCTTCTTACTTCTCGCTCCCGTATCCATTTGTTTATTGCACGACGTTTAAGTGTTCAACCAACCAATCTATAGATTTCCGAATCCATGCTCGACAATACTTGGTGCTCTTTGCAAAAGTGTCAACTTGCTTCACGTGACCAAACACTTTCTTGATTCGTTTGCTCAGTCAACCGCGTCGCTTTCGGAAGTAATGCGTCTTCAGCGATTACTTTCATCCGCATTTTTCTAGTACTGTTTCTTTTTGTGACGTCACAACGAAAGCCATCGCGCTATTTGACGTCGCGAATCTATTGCGATGACGTCGCCATCGGACAAACGTTTGTCTCCAAACAGTGATGTGCGTTGCTAGGATACAAATCTGGTAATCGGCGTGGATGGGCTGTCTGTGACATCACAATCGATGTTTCATTTATCGTAATAATTTGCTTTAAATCTGCAACAAACTATCGTTCTCGCGCTTTGGATTGTTCCTTACGCATCGCATCGCCCGTTTACACGCACGTCTGTGACGTGTGTGTGTGGTGAATTGTAAATATACAACTCGACTTCTGAAGATTGGTTTTCCACATTGACCCCTAACATGGGCAGGAACAAGGAGTTGAAGGTTCTCGGTGATGTTCATGTTGAGGTGTTGATTTTTTACGAGGGGAAAAAGTCGAACAGACGCGTTAGTTTCAGTTCAGTGCATCTCAACCTTTCACAGTCCCCTGCCCAGTTTTACTGACGACTTTTTGGACGCCCCCTCCTAAGATACTGCGGCAGAAGGACAATTAAAAGTATTAGAATATGTTGGTGAGAAATAACAAAATATGAATTCGAATCACTCCTGGCCTGCTTCGAGCCCCGCCCGAAACATCTTTACGACTCAACCTGTTGAAGAGCGTTTCTTAAACTTGATGCAAATGTGTCCTTGATCCATCGTTTCACTTGAAAACACGAATCTGTTTTCATTGACGTGTTGTTGGGAGTTGCATCTCAATATGAAAATCATTTTTAAGTTTCTGCCCAGTGTTCGACGTTGGTTGGAATACGATGCATACTATAATAACGTTATATTTGCGCTGAGCACGAATATTAGCGCGACCTAAAGAAATCCTTTAAAAGCAAAGAAAGCAGACACTGAAGTTTAGAGAGTGTATGTTTGCCCGTTCAGCAGATATCAACAGCAATGCGAACTGCGCCAAAGTAAAAATTTGAGTGTTGAAGCTAAGCTACTACGTTCCTTACCAAGTGACGTAACAAACAAGTTGGCGACAGAATGCGTGAGTGTGCACATGTGCTGTACTTACGAGACGCATTGTCACAGCAATGTGCCGGTGGTGGCTCGCGACTGGTCACGGACCATAAAAAAGCGTAAGCAGAACCATCCCATAACCTTCAGTTACATCCGATCTCCCTCCCACCCTAAAACCGTCAGAAGTCACTTTATTCACCATGATTTTTTACAATTCGAAAAACAGCATTTGCGATATAAGGTCATTTTGTTGTCCATTGTTTTGTCACAGCAGTGGTGTGAAGTGTACTTCATCTTTCTTACAGTAGCGAAGCCGTTATGAGTCTTGACTCCAAATATTACTAAAATCGCCCCCCTATACTTGCTGGCTGGATCCCCCCCTGTTCCCAGCCACTAGAGCATGTTTNGGAGCTCGNTCGCAACACAATGCAGATGGAAACCATGAAGTTTTGCAANTCACAGCAAAACATCGACGACGCTCTGCGAATAGCCCTGATAAAAATAATTGTTTTGGAAATGTCTTCAAGGAATTTTGCTGTGTCGTCTTAGCTATTTGTAACATGGTTTCCATTCGTAAGCTCAATCACAAACGTGCAAAAAAGCTACACGAGAATACCGGTGTATATCAATGTAAACAGGAATACTATTTAACCAGTCAACGAATATACTGTACAGGAAAAGCGATGACTGAAACACGGAAAAAAAGAAAAGAACAAAATACTTCGACTTCTTCGTGCGTTTGGTTGCCTGCAAAAGATGTTCCTTGTTTTTATAAATTTTGCTGGAAGTTTTTCGGTGCTTGTCCTTGTGTTCTGTGCTTGCCCCTTATATGCGACATGCCGTCGCGAAACTTCTGAACCAGTGGTCACCAAAATGGTGCCTGCAAGGACAACGTGTGTCGCCCGCGGGCCTGTTCTGAAAAGACCATTAACGCGATCAGATTTTTCATATAAATGAATGTTTATTGTCAATATTGACATAATTGAGGGCAAGTTGAACGTATTTCTTTCAGACGTCCGTGTCAAACAGGCAGCCCTTCGCAATAATGGGTACCCAAGAAGTATAGCTCTCAATGTTAAAAAGGTTGGTGACCCCTGTTCTAAACAAACTAGGGTTTGCGGTGCAGAAGTGATGTTGTTATTGCATCATGGCTCGTAAAATTGGGAGCACGTTTGGATATAGGAAATGGGCCAGTTTCACCAGATTTGTGAAGAATCATTAGCAAAAAGTAAAACTGAGAAATCTTGCCAAGTTACTTTAGAAACAAAAACGCAAATAGCATTAATTTGGTTGAAATTGCTGATATTGCGTTTTTGCCGTAAGCGTGCGAGGCGGGTGTCCAGGGGGCGGGTGTCCAGGGGGCGGGGGTGCAGGAGTGGCCTTCCGTGAGCGCTTCGAACTTCGTCGAAGTCAAACGAATGAGGGCAAGGTTTCTCAATTTTTTTGGAGAAAACAGGTAGTTTTAGAGACAAAAGTTAAAAATCGGTGTGGGAACAGTTGCGGAATGATACGTAAATGATAGATTTTATTGAGATGTTACTGTAGTTTGAAAACCGAATGGCGAAAATGTTTTTAGTATGAGCATTTTCTTTGTTACCCTTCGCTTTATTTTCAAGGAAAAATTACCAAAATCCTGTCAAATTTCNCGCGACGTTCGCCTTGCACGAAAACCTTGTCACAGCTGGTTGTAGAAATTAAGGCTATGAAAAAAATTTAAGAGTAAAGTGTTTTTCAACCTTGTGGAAAAACGTCTCCCAGGACGCCTTTGATCATAAGCATTAAAACCTGCAACTTCTTAATAATGTAATGTAAAGCAAAATCATGTAAAGATGTTTACACTATTATTATCAATTGCTGACATCATCGATGATGCAAATTGCTTTCGGGCTTTAGGAATTTTACTGAAATACGCGATTAGTATTGCGAAGTTGGATCTGTAGCGAATAAATTAGCCAGCAGTTCTTCTGCAGTGCTATGCAGTTTGTCCAATATATTTTCTGTGCAAATGTTGCTGTGTTAAGTTTTCATTCTAAATTTTGAACGTTTCTCCACTGCGTGGCGCTGTTTTCCCACGCAAACCGCGATTGCGCTTGCAACAGCTGCAGTGCATCAGCTGCAATGCAACAGCTGCAATGCATCAGCTGCACCGTTCTGGCCAAAAGGCACGAAAAGCATTTGAGGATTTCATTCATTCAGGCAAGTCCAGTGACGAAAAGACTTCAGCTGACCTCATAATTGCGTAAACGTCTTGGTGAACAAGACTCCCAGTATCCAACATGCAATTATGAGACGTCACGTGCAAACACCATGCAAACACGTGACACACCACGCACTTGATCTGGGGAGGGAAAAAACATTTTTGACTAACACGCAAAAAATTTTCCCAACAAGATTTTTAGGGAAGAACCAGTATTTGCCTGAAAAATGAATGGTATTTTGCTTTCAAACTGACATTTAGTAAAAGTGTGAAGGCCCAGGAGAAAGGCTAATCCCCACATTTTGCCTAACTTTAGAAAAGATCTTGTCAAACTTCAGCTGCTCTTTTAGATACTTTGTTCTAATTTTGAGCCACACAGCCAAACTTTGCCCGAATTTGAGATGTGCTAGGATGGTTAATGATCCCCAAGACCGCGTTTATTCGTCTATGACGTCATACTTTAGCACAAACGCCCTCCAATAGCAAGGCCTTAATTGATGAAATGTTCAACACGTCACAAATTCTCTGCAAATTTTGCACGCTAACAGTTTGTCGTGCAAGTCTGTACAATGCACGGCCATCTGCAATACAAAGGTATTGGTGAACGGATGTCCAACTTATCGTTTGGTTGGCAGATGTAATTTGACCATGACCTTTCGAACAGTGTTAGTGCAAAAGAAGAATCTAATGAATTCGGCATAATTTTTTCGAAAGACTGGGTTTTTGATTCCGTAAATGACGAAATTCACTGATGAGTTGGCGAGAAGAATCCTTGCAGCGATCTGAAAAAGAAATTGTTAGCACTTTTGTTGAAAAACAGAAAAAGCAGACAACTCTCTTCAATGCGTCGATAACGTGGTTACGTTACACGTTCGACGTAGGAAAAATTCCCGGCCAGGCAATCCCGTCTTCTACCTCAAGCAGTGGGAAGCATCGAAAAATTCAAATGCGTTTCAACTAATCTTGGCTTAAACACCACAGTCCTGCTAATTTTTACTTTTGATATTTCTTAAGTACTCACGTCAAGCTCTGACAGCACAGCTTCCGCGTTTTTTCACGTATGTAAGGTGAAAACGACAGCTTACCCATTATGAAAAATGAAAAGTCATCTTCTTGCACCAGCTGCAATCAGGGCCTTGTCAATGCTCAAGTTTTTGAAAGAACTTGCTTGAACGTTTTGAGTTATATCGAATTGCAACGGATTTTATTTTCTTGTATAATAAGACAGTAGCGCTTTGCAAATGACAAATTTTCTGTTATTTCATAAACTGAAATCTTATAAGCTTTTTTTTCTAAACAGAGCTAAAAGATAATTGAAAAGACTAACTTAAGCATGGATTCTGAAATATAAAAGCATAAATGCTTACTCAGTGCCACAACTTGGTTTTCCTATTTTGGCTATTTGGTCTCTGGCCAAATTTCACAAGGCAAATATCAAATACTGTTTTACTGCTGCTGTTTAGTGTACTGTCTCCCGCACTTTTCGTTATTTGATCACAACCCTTATCGTCTTTTTCCTGCAGTTTTTTCGTTGTCCAGCGTAGAGATTGCTTGTGAAAAAGGTCGTCGTTGCATTTAGAATTGCTGGTTTCCCCAAACGCTATTACCAACCAGACAGCTTAGCCGAAGAATCGTCGCCAGAAAGTCTTGAACATGGGGGGATTTACGTTTGTGCTGGGGGTTTGACATTCTAAAAATTGACAAAACTCCACTGATTTATAGTTTTTCATATTTCAGTTTGGGGGGGCATAGAACACTTTTTGGGGGGATAAGCCCACCAAAACCTCCCGTGGCGACGGGATTGCTTAGTTGGTGTATGAGCGCATGATCGATGACCCAGGTTCGGGTCAGTTACAAAAGACGATTTCAGTCAAACGTTTGAACAATGGTTGGCATCAAATAAAATCACGTCACGATGATCATTTTGTGTTTGCGTTGATGATGTCAATCAATACGGCATAGAACCTTCGCACTTCGGTGGAGAAAAACTGTCTAATAATTCTGTGCAAGGATTGCATCTGAGAGTATTAACGGACATTGTTGAAATACTGCTTTACTGTAAATTTTGGCAACATTCTACGCAGAAAATATTTCTGTCGCTTTTTCACAGCGTGACTACCAGAACTGCGATTGAAAAAACTAGTGTTTTTTGTAACGTTTTAAAAATATACAAATGTTGCAACAAGATCTTTAGTAGAAAAAATAAAATAAAAGCAGCACAACAATATGCAGATATTTAAAGCCACCACAACAGAAAACCTGTCAAACGATTCATCTAACATCTAGGCATGATTAGTGAGTAAACATTAAAATCAAATGTGCTAATTCCGAGAAAGAAAGAGTGGGCATTTGAACACAATGAATGTTTCAATCGACTTACACAACAGTTATAATTATAATGGTTTAGAATTAAGATATACTAACAATCAAAGATATTTTACAGGCAGCATGGAGCCTGGAAATTGTGTTATGATCAAACAGCATTATATACACGAACACACCACAGGAGTTCAATTCAAATTATACTTTCAACCATGCATAAAATAATGCTCACCAAAGTTATCTTCTCGTATACCTATGGGCGACAAATTTGCTGATCTGACAAAAATTCTAATGACGTCTTCGATGCCCACAGACAAAAGTTATTTAAATGAAGGAATATGTCCTGGAGCTTCATTTAACCAACAATAGTGTGTGCTCTTTCGCTGTATGTTCTCAAGAGATTCACAAAAACCAATACACCTCATGAACCCACATGCTCTTTGGTGGTTTTATTTATTAACCCCCAACGGATTTGCCTTCCAATGAACCCTCCCATTTCTTACAGTATCCAACATCTGTGAATGACAATTTTATGTTCTCGGGAAGAATCGTAAAGATGGATGTCGAAAAAACATTGTCATGGCGTCCCACTGGCAATAGAATTTCTTTTAGCAACTGTCAATTTAACTCGTGATGCGTTCTACTGTTCGTATTTGGTGTTCTAGTGAAGCTAGGAAAACAAGTGCCTGAAAAGAATCGTTTTGAAAAGGCTTCAAAATGGATCTGCAAAGAAAACACTTTCAAAATTCTATAAGCATGTTAATGACGCAGGTTTTGGATTTCCGATGACTCTCTTCCTTGCTGATAGTAACGCTATAGATCATTAGTGGAGCTTGTGATAACAACTCGTCGCAAGGTCAACCTACACGTCTATTTCCTCACAGTTGATTGTCTGTGTGCAGCACCCTCGAAACTGACCAAACGGGAAAAGAGTTCGCAAAGTGACAGCAGATGTATTTATCACAACAGGGTTTTCACAAGGGAGGGGGAAACTGCTGGCGGCTCGGCCCAGGTGTTGGCCAGGTATGCATCGCACCAAAAGAAAATCAACCTTTTCCAGGTGACTATGTACAGTATATACAACAGCCAACTCTTACTCGGAGAACCATAATGTTTGTTTTCTTCGATGGGAAATTGAAGATTTTCTGAGGCGGAATGAACAACACCCTGCGTGTTTAGACTGATGTCCAGGGCCTCAATTAGCTGGTATTTTCGGAGGGGGCAAAATGATTGTAACTTTTGTTGCAATATTTCTGGGAAGGGGGAGAAATAGTTGTAACTTGTTGTACCTATCAACTGAACATTATTTTGAAAATTTTGGGTGGGGGTAATTGCGCGGGTGCCCAGCTCCTGGTTGCAGGCCTGCTGGTTTCTGGGGTGTTACGTCTTGGAATACGTTTTGAGGTAACGCTGCTATGGAGCTAAATTCAGACCAATCAGAACTTACGTTTATCCACATGTTTTCATAGTTCCTTGAACTATATTTTGTACAAGTCATCTCCAATCAAAATGTTAATATTTTATTTCTATATTCCTAGAATTGTATTGTGACACGGCAAAGTTGCAATAAATAAAATCGCAACACATAAAAAAATTGTCATAAGTTTTTCATTTTTTGAGGAAAATGTGAAGCTGCAATGATGGATCTTGTGCAAATGGGCAAACATGATTTTTATGTAAAAATGTCATGATCTTAAGAATTTTAAAGGAATGAAGCTACCTGGACTGAGTTGTACGTATAAATCTGGTTGTAAAACGCTTGGGGTGGATAAGGTGGTGTTCAAAAATAATGAAACAAAAAGTTTTTCTTAAAATGTGCGTTTCTACTGTGGGCGCTCTCTGATGTTTATTTACCAAGTTAAAAAAAAAAATTGTTAGAATGACATTATGATTAAACATAGCATTTGGAAGGATTTCATACCCCCAGGAAAATAGAGAATTAATTGCATGCAGGTTCAGTTCAACTGATTTCTACCATTTATTGAGCTCTGAAACGAGAAGACGCCAACAAATGTTTCGGTGTTTAAAGAATCAACTCTCTGATCTTTGAATGTGTTCGCAAAAATGTAGGGGTGATTGTGGCTCCTCTTGTATTTGGTAATCGCAGCCAAGTCTTATGGAAATGCAAAGGAACATAAAAATAACACTGATGCAAAATCTTGTAATCAGTTATCACATGTCATGTCGCGTCAGATCAACTTCGCTGATTCGCAAGTGCAAAGAACATTACTGGTGGAAAGAAAAGTGCAGTGCCTGGAGTCTTTTCTCATTGAAACGCCGCAGCAATTAATTGCAGTTTTGCGTCCATTGCTTAGCACAGGGGTGTCCAAACTACGGCCCGCAGGCCAAATCCGGCCCGCGAAGGCATTTCATCCGGTCGCACAGGCGTTTTGTTAATAATGAAAGAGCAATATATTTAAGAATCATCTGTTAATTTGGTAACATATCTCGAAACAATCATATTTCGTAAGATGTCCGGCCCTCGAACTGCTGTGCAGTATCTTATGTGGCCCTCAGGCAAAAAAGTTTGGAGGCCTGTGTTTTAGCACATCATCACGTAATAATTGCTAGAATATTCAGCTAAATTCCTTTCTGAGTTCCTATTTTTCGCTGTGTTGTATTTTTCATAGATGACGACTGACGCGTATCTTATGCGCTATTGGAAGTTTTCAGAAAACACAGTTTTATATTTGAGGTTTTGATATCATACGCTAAAACAAGCATTTTTTATCTATAAGCAAATTGGAGCGATGGTGCGCCGAGCTGACAATGACTGTTTTTAACGCTTTCTTTTAGTGATTCCAGGCTTTCAGTTGGGCGGTTAGCTGAAGTACTGGTAAGAAGCACTCCATTAATAAAACAACGCAAAGGAATAGCAACGTTTTGAACAACTGTGGCGCTTTTCCAGATCGATATCATGTCAACCTCATCCAGTAATTTTTAAAAGCTTACGAACATTTTTAGATGATTTCAAATTTGTACAAATCACCTTTCATCAATGAAGTTAACCAAAATAGTTTGAGGAAAACACAATTTCAGTACACGTTTTACCATTTCAGTCGATTCAGTGGAATGATGAATATACTAAACGATAGATATAAGCGCACCCAAATCCTATGAAAAAGGGTGGAACCTTTTGCAAGTAGTGCCTGACAAAGAACTTCACATCCAAACCTTTTTTGCTGCGTCTGGGATTTCGCTTTGATCCAATAACATCACTATTCCATACGGGGTCCAAGAAAGTAAGAATGCGAAAACTGCAACGGTTAAAGTCACGGCCAACCTGAATTGCTCCCTCAAGCGCCTCTTCAGCAAATTAGAACTTTGGCGATGCCCTTTTGCAGTGAACCTGCGGATGTTTCTGCCCTTTCTTGCAGTGTACCTAAGAATAAAAAAAGAAGACAATTAGCAGCAGGGCCGCAACCAGCGAAAATTTCGGGGAAGGCAGAAGTCACTTCTGGCAAGCATTATGACGTCATCGACGTGCACTCAACCAGGATGCGACTTTTTAGCTATGATCAGCTTACCAACACTGGTGGAGGAACCTTTTTCACAGTGGGGGGGGCATGGGAGTCCGCAGGGAAGGGCAAAGTAGGCATTCCCCCCTGGAAATTAGAATACGAACCAACTATGTCTAGAAAATCTGAACTCAACAGTTTAATTCCGATATTAGTTGAGTTAATTCTTGCAACGGCAGTTCATTTTCCGGTATGGCACTCACACTGCACAGGAGCCAAATTCACTGTTCTGGTATCATGCCGTGATGAGCTGCTTACAGTTCACTCATGTCCGCTCCTTTGACTGCAGACTGCAGAGGCAGGTTGCGAAACTGGGGAAGGAATTTTCTATTATTGACCTTTATTGCGTAACAATAACATGGCAACAAATCTTCAAACGTTCACTTCAAGTTGCGGCAATAGGTATTTTGCCGCCTGTGACTGTCGAACACTGGCATCTTGGCTGGTAATGCAGCGAGACAGTGACTGCTGATAGCAGTAAGCCAAATATTATACTGTGTGAAAAGAAGCAAGGACGCCGGAGAGCGGGAAAGTGACAGGGACATTTCTCCTCTGCTCTTTCAAAACGGGACGGAGGTGCATTTTTCATCACAGTATTGTGGGTAATTTCATGGTTTATCAAGATCGAATTGAAACAAATTTATTGCAGCTATTTGCACAACAAGAAAATTCAGCATGGTTGTCTATCATTTCTGTTATTATTTTTGAGGTCAACATTGTTGCTGAACAGAAACAAAAATAGTGGCAACGATTTGCTTGTTTTTTATAATTTTCCATTTCCCTCAACTTTTTTGCTGCTCCCCTTGCCTACCGTTGTTTCAGCGTGCCTGAAAAGAAGCATGAGTCTAAAAGAAGCATTGCTGCCAACAAAGCGCAATTTTTGAAACCAAGGTTCCCTCTAAGTTACGAAAATGCGCAATACCATCAGACCATCTGGGCAGTGAAATCTCATTCTCGTGTACAGATCTTTTGGTCTACGAGAGAACTCAAAAGGCTGTATTTAGGTGCAACTATAGCTAACATGTGGGTTCGCCTTAGCAGCTACACCAAGGACGATATTCACAAGTCTATGCTTGCTTTATCTCCCTAAAGTTTCTGACAAACACTAACACTTGATTTAGAACACAACACCAATGAAATGATTAGATTTATTTTTATTATGAAACGTAACAGGGTCATAATAATAGTTATGAACACTTACCAATTATACTCTTTCACAAATCGCACAAGCTCTCTCGAATCAATCCCACAGACACAAATTACATTTTCTAGGGCACACTTGAAATCACCAACACAATTCTAAACTTCTATAGCCGTCACCTATCTAAGAGTGTTACTGTATCATTACATTGCTTCTCTACCAACTGAATGTACCTTGGTTGGTAGCAAGTCTTCTTATTGAAGCTGCCGTTCAGAACGGGCATTTCCTGCTTTAGGAGTTTACCTTAGTCAGGAAGCTATGAGTCAATTTTCCTAAAGCATACTTGTGCCTTAGGTGTTTCCTGGTTTATCAAGTAAGCAGAGCCTATTGATTTGTAAATGTTTAGCATTAATTTTAACTTGTTTAACAACAAATATTTTAACATTCCAATACCTATTAACAAATCTTAGTTTGGTGTGACAGAACTTCACTCTGACAAATTTAATTCACTGTTCAGAGTGACAGCGACTCGATAGGACAAACCTTTAGGGTATCCCATCTTTGCCATTTGAAACTTTATAGTTCAGAGTGACAGGGATTTAAGCCAAAATATTGTACAGAGTGACAGAGTTTCGTTAGGACAAGCCACTCATGTTAACTGAAAATAAATCTAACTTTATTTTCAGGTTCAAGTCTCAGGCTGAGGACGACGTCGGTGCAGCACCATGGGCATCAACAGCACTCACAATCACTCCGTTCGAGCTTTAGGTTGACGGCAAGGCAGAGCTTCGTTTTACTTCTGCTGCAAAACCAAAGTGGTTTAAACAACCGAAGGAGAGTAGTGCCATCAGAAGGTCGTAAGTACCAATCTCTGATCTGAGCCTGCAAAAACACTCCTATTTATACCCAAAAAATCATGTGTTAAAGGCGTGATCACTGCATGCAATTTCTCTGGTTCACTGCATACAATTTCTCTGGTTCACTGCATGCAATTTCTCTGGTTTAAGTCG